>Ga0209292_1001525_pt1 | contig 28199 bp, 31 predicted proteins | sample GOMGulsemesocosm_2_FD_184634 | JGI IMG/M metagenome (GOLD analysis project Ga0209292, IMG submission 184634) | Methane-oxidizing microbial communities from mesocosms in the Gulf of Mexico - GOM9C Gulf of Mexico (SPAdes) (version 2) | ecosystem: Environmental > Aquatic > Marine > Cold seeps... | reverse complement strand
GTAATGGGCGATTGCCGTAAATACGATTGGGTTGTATCACTACGTTGTGTTGAAACAATCGACTTTATGACTGCGCGTTGGTCACATCTTCCGTATGATTTAATCGGTCATGTTTCAAACCGTATTATCAATGAAATTGATGGTATTTCTCGTGTGGTTTACGATGTATCTGGTAAGCCACCTGCAACAATTGAGTGGGAATAATCCTCACTTAATTAAGTAGACAATACTGATATGAATATGAAAAGCAGCTCTTGAGCTGCTTTTTTGTTGTTTGGTTTTTAGTTTTCAGTGAAATACTAGACATACTGTCAGTGGATGCGGGATAAGTTCAAGTAACGGGTAATTATCATATGGTTCGATTAGAAAAAATGAAATTTTTAGTGTTAAGTATTAGCCATTAATAGGGGCGCGCATATTATATAGTTTTATATTGGTCGATATTTTGCTATAACAACTATTGATATGGATACCACTCCGAAAATTATTAGCTCATAACAATGGATGTTGAAGCATATGATAATATTTCCCGCCTTTTTTTGTGCGTGTGTGAAACGTGCGAAAACGTTGACCAGTATACTTATTTTACTCTTACTTTCCGCATGCAGTAATACCGATGTCAGATTGAATTTATCTGCTTCTGCAGACCTTAATTCAAATGATTACAGCGGACCGTTACCTGTTATTGTGCGGGTATATCAGTTATCTGACGTAACAACTTTCCGTAATGCGAGTTTTGATCAGTTGTGGAAAGCAGATGAATTGGTCTTAGGCTCTGCGCTTGTGAACAAAAAAGAATTGACCGTAAAACCGAATTCGAAATTAGATTATGAATTTATTCAAGCTAATGAGGCTGAATATATTGCGCTGTTTGTTATGTTTCGGAATGTGGAGAAACAGAACTGGCGCTGGCTGCATATATTAAATGATGGCGTACTGTCTTCCGATACCGAGTTTAATATTAAACTGATGAACAATAAAATTTCTTACTTGGATAACTAATTTTTCAGCTCTGAGATTGGATGCAAACCAGCTATTCGCATAGCTGGTTTTTATTTTATATATTCATTATCCTAGGGTGCCTACGACATCAACCTGAATATGTTCAGGTATCTCATTGTAAGACAAAACAGATAATCCTTTAGCAAAGGAACGCGCATAACGTGCAAGTAATGGACGGAGTTGCGGTGTAACTAATAGGGTCGCAGGATGACCATTTTGTTGCAATTGTTCTTTTACAGTCGGCATTCTCTGTTGCAATTGACTTAATAAATTTGGATCTATTGGGAAGCTATCTATTGCGGTTTTAGCTTCTTGTTGAGACTGGTTTAATGCCGTGAGCAGCGTTTGTTCTAATTCATCAGCAAGCGTAAAGGTATTAAGTTTGGTTCTATCGCCAATCGCGAGCGTGATCAGACTACGTTTTAAGGTGCAACGAATATCAGAACTTAATAAAATAGGGTCTTTGGTCGTTTCTGCTGAATCAATAATGGTGGTCGCAATATTAGTAATATCAACTAATGGCACTTGCTCTCGGAGTAACTGGCGGAAAACTTTAAGTTGATCATTATTTGTTAATGCTTTCTCTATATTATCGGCGAGCTTTGGAGATAAACTTTTAAGTCTTTCCATTAGCGCCTCATTTTCATTATAACCAAATATCTCAGACAAATTGTCACGAATTATTTTACTCATGTGTGTGGCAATGACCGTTGGACAATCGACAACAGAATAACCAAGATTGAGCGCTTTTGATTTTATGTTTGGAGAGATCCAAACTGCTTCCATATTGTAAGCTGGATCACGTGTTATCTCACCGTCTAAGGTGCCAAATACCTCACCTGATTTTATCGCAAGTAACTGGTCATGTTTTACAGAAGCTTCTGCGACTTTGGCCCCATTGAGCTTAATTCGATATTCACTCGGTTTTAATGTTAGGTTATCTTTTATACGCACTTCTGGTATTAAAAAACCCATCTTTTCAGAGTTAGTTTTGCGAATACCTCGAATCCGATTGAGTAATTCACCATCTTGTTCTTGATCGACTAATGAAACGAGCTGATAGCCAAGTTCAATAGACAAACAATCGATAACCGGTAAGTCACTCCATTTAAGCTGTTCATCTTTTTTTGTTAATGACTCGACCATTTTTTCAGCTTGCTGAATTGGCGCATGATCTGTTAAGTGGTCTTTTTGTTTCCAACCTACGAGAGCAAGTACAGCCGCGAAGATTAAGAATACTAATGTTGGCATACCTGGGACGAGACCAAGTATCAGCATGACGATTGCTGAGGTATAAATGACACTTGGGGTCGCTAAAAGTTGACGGCCAATTTGGCCTGATAACTCACCATCATCATTATTAATACGCGTCACGATAATAGCTGCTGCTGTTGCTAATAATAGTGATGGGATTTGCGCAACTAATCCATCACCAATAGTGAGCAATGCAAAACGTTGAAAAGCATCTGCAACACTTAAATCATTTTGGAATACACCAATGGCCAAACCACCAAGTAGGTTAATGAAAAGGATCATCAGACCAGCAATTGCATCACCTCGAACGAATTTTGAGGCGCCATCCATTGCACCATAAAAATCAGCTTCATGAGAAACATCTGTACGGCGGGTTTTAGCTTGATCTTGATCTATGATACCAGCATTGAGATCAGCATCGATAGCCATCTGTTTACCAGGTAGCGCATCAAGTGTAAAACGAGCTGTCACTTCTGAAATTCGCTCACCACCTTTAGTGATAACAACGAAGTTGATGATCATTAAGATAATAAAGACCACCATACCAACCACGTAATTACCGCCGATAACGACTTCACCAAATGCTTGGATTACTTTACCCACAGCATCTCCACCTTCATGGCCATGCAGTAGTACCATTCGGGTTGAAGCGACGTTAAGCGTTAATCGCAATAGGGTTGCAAGTAATAACACCGTAGGAAAGACAGAAAAATCCAGTGGACGTTTTGCTGATACCGCGACTAAAAGTACAAGTATCGAGAGTACAATGTTAAAGGTAAATAAGCTGTCGAGTATCCATGCTGGCAGTGGTAGCATCACCATTGCGAGGACTGCGAGTAAGAATATCGGCACACTTACTTTAATGTTTTTTATTGTGTTCCAGTTCACGAATAACCTCTTTAATTAACGTTTTAACGTTGCTGGGATTTCAAAGTTGGGTAATGTATTTGGTTGTTTTCCGCGCCCTTTTCGGTATGCATTCAGTTGCATGATATGCGTTAGAATATACGCGACAGCGGTATATAATTGTGCTGGTATTTCTTGGTCAACTTGTGTTGAGTGATAAATAGCACGCGTTAATTCAGGCGCTTCAATGATGTCTAAATCATGATTTGCGGCAATGCTTTTGATCCGGAGGGCCATACTGTCAACACCTTTAGCCACAATAAATGGTGCTTGACTACGCGCAGCATCGTATTTAACTGCAACCGCATAGTGAGTTGGATTTACAATGACAAAGTCAGCTGTCGGCACGGCTGAGTCAATTCTTTTTTGGCTCATTTGACGTTGAATTTGTTTGATTTTTTGTTTTATTTCGGGGCTGCCTTCTGCGCCTTTATGTTCATCTTTTATTTCTTGTTTACTCATCTTCAGCTTTTTATTCATCGACCATTTTTGGTACGGTAAGTCGATTGCAGCGACGATTAATAAAGCCGCACCCATAAACGAGAGGGTGATAGACATGATATACATAGCATTGTTAAGGACGTTCAAAAGAGGCATTTGTGCCATTGCTGCCAATTCATGCCAATGTAAGCTGAGCGCTTTATACAGGGTAAAACCAATAAGTGAAATTTTTAATATGGACTTAATAAGTTCAATAATGGTGTCTTTAGATACCATGCGTTTTAGCCCTGAAAGAGGGTTCATTTTACTCATTTTTGGCTTAATGTTTTTTAATACAAAGATCAATCCACCGGGCATTATACCGAGTAAAAATGTAGTTAAATTTAATACCAAAATAAATGGAATTAATACTTTTAGCATGTTGATTATTGCTTCACCAAGCATCACTATCATATATTGAGGGTCGCGAGTGACGTCTCGGGTAAGCTGCATCTGAATAGTAAATAATTCACTAAAATATTCACTAAAAGAGGGGGCGAACCAACTCAAACTAGAACCACTTATTAAGATTAACCCCGCGGTAGCAAGCTCTTTTGAACGTGCTATCTGACCTTCTTTTTTCGCATCATCGAGTTTTTTCTGGGTGGGTTCTTCGGTTTTATCTTGCGTTGAACTTTCAGACATTTAATCCTCCAGTAATTAATCGCATTTGTTCGAGAATGAATACCGTAAAATCAAAGAAACGGTTGGGAATGACACGAAATACCAGACCTAAGCAGATGATACCCAACATCATGCCCATCGGAAAACCTAATGAGTAAACGTTTAAAGACGGAGCGCTTCGGTTCATGACACCGAAGGTGATATTAACTAACAGCATAGCGACAATAGCAGGCATAGCTAACATTAGCGCGGCCATAAACATCCAACTGACAAGTTTTAAAACTATATCGATATTTAATAAGTAAATAGAAGAGCCGATTGGCCAAGTAGCAAAACTTTCAACTAAAATATCTAAGACAATTAAATGGCCATTGAAACTCAAAAATAACAGCGTAGCAAAAATAGTCAGTAAATGAGAGTTAACGTGAGAACTACCACCACTGCTTGGATCATTCATCACAGCCATCGATAAGCCCATTTGCATTGAAAGCATTTCACCAATCAATTTCATCATTGTAAACAGCATCGTTAAGCTGAGACCAAAAAATAGTCCAAATAAGATCTGTTCTAAAGCTAAAATTATACTACCTAAAGAAAAAGGATTGATGTTGCCTACGACGGGAACCACTGGAGAAATTAAAATCGCTAAAGTTAAAGCAAACAAAATACGCACACTAGGTGTAATGCGAGTATCACCAAATAAAGGTAATAGCCATAATGCTGAAATAATGCGAAAGAATGGCCACCATATTTTACCTATCATGGTCATTAATTCGATACTAGACAAGTTAAGCATAGCTAACCGATGAGTCCTGGAATATTCAAAAACATATAATCAAAAAGTGCGCTAACTTGCGCTAATAGCCAATGACCTGCAAATGTAACCATTAATAAAGTAACGATTAATTTTGGTAAAAAGCTTAATGTTTGCTCTTGGATTTGTGTTGCAGCTTGAAAAACACTGACAATTAAGCCGACAACTAATCCAGGGATCACTAATACAGACACCATAGCAATAATAGTGTTAACAGCTAAGCCCATTAACGATACAACCTGTTCAGGAGTCATCGTTAGCCTCCAAAACTGGCTGTTAATGTACCGACCGTCATTGCCCAACCATCAACTAAAACAAATATCATCAGTTTGAAAGGTAAAGAAATAATAAGTGGCGATAGCATCATCATGCCCATTGCCATCAGCACACTTGCGACGACAAGATCGATGACAAGAAATGGAAGAAACAGCATGAATCCGATCTGGAATGCTGTTTTTAATTCGCTGAGGACAAATGCAGGCATTAAGACAACAAAGGGGATATCATCAACCGAGGTCATTGGGGGTTCATTCGCAATTTTTAGCATCTGTTCAAGGTCGCTTTCACGAGTTTGCTTAAGCATAAAACTGCGTAAAGGAATTTCTGCTTTTCCTAGCGCCTCAATAAGTGTCATATTACCGTTGTCGTAAGGTAAGAATGCATCCTCGTGTATCTGAGTCCATACGGGTCTCATGATCAGTATCGTTAGGGTTAGCGCGATACCAACGAGTACTCGATTGGGTGGACTTTGTTGTAAACCAATAGCTTGTCGTAATATTGCCAGCACCACCACAATACGGGTGAAGCTTGTCAGCATCAATAACATAGCGGGTAATAAACTCAATGCTGTCATCAGTAATAACAGTTGTAGTTTTATACTGTATTCTTGAGATTGCCCGCCATTATTGACAGAAAACAAGGCTAAATCAGCATGCGCTGGTGCCGAAAGACTGATAAATGCTAAGAATACGGCTAAGCAGATGCTGAACTTTTTCATGCTTTTAATCCACTCACCACATCATCTACAACATCAATTAACTTAACGCCGTATTTACCATTTACAACTACCACTTCAGCGGTTGCTAAAAGTTGCCCGTTAACTTTCACGTCAAGAGGTTCATCTGCGAGCTTATCTAATTCTATAACAGCACCGCTGCTTAGCATCATTAAGTCACCAATGACGAGTTTAGTGCTGGCCACTTCGAGTGTTACATCAACGGGAATATTATGAAAAAAGCTAAGATCTTTCTTTATTGGCTTATTTTCTGCCGTCATAAGAGAACTATCATCTTGTAAAATATCGTCTAGGCTATCGATACTATCCATATCTAAGTTGATATCTCCTACATTAAAATTACTCATTATTTAGATCTCCAAAATTAATCGTTTGTATCGGTTACTTGCATTACTAATCGTCCAGACTGAACGACTACTCGGCCATGAGCTATAACATGATCACCAGTACAGGCACTGACAATTTCAGGTAAGTCCATCATAATGAAATCACCTGTTCTTAGCTGTGTGAGTTGTTCGATATTAAGCTGAGTATTCGCAAGAATAACCTTGATATTAGTTGGTATATTCGTTGCTGCGTTAGCCAGTTTTGTTGCTAACAATTCATAATCTGGCATCGTACTGGTGCTTGATAATGTTTGGCTAATAAATTCTTTTGGGTACCAAATTTTCCAACTGGGAAGGTACTCTTTTATCGTGCAATCAATAGTTGATGCAATAAAATCACCACCTGTAATTGGTTGATTAGTATGACTTATGACCCATTCGTGATCATGGTTTAATTGATTGTCTAACGCGTCAAGTTGGATTGTTAAAATGCGCTTAAGTAGTCGATATTCAGAATCACTTGGTTGCTCTAAGCTATCTTTGTTGCTGGGTTTACTTGCTCCAAGAAAGATTTCTGTCAGGGTATATAACATCGAATTATTGATTGATAATAATACTTTTAGCCCCGCATTATTTTTGGCTTGAAGCCAAATTATATTGGTACTTAAATCGTCAGAATTAACCTTTTGATGGGTGAATTTTTGTAGCACGATTCTGCATTCATATTCATTAAATAATTGAGATAAACGGCGCTCAATGTCACGATTCGCCAAGGAAAGATCTGAATTAATGACTTCAAGGTAATCAGTCCACTGACGACGTTCACCGAGTAGATCGTATTTTTCAATCTCAGCTGATTCGGCTGCGAGTGTAATTTTAGGACTAACCGATGTAGGTTTTACAACCAACATAGTAAATTCTCCAATGGATAATGCCTAATTAGACTTAATATAATATTTGATAACGTCGGTTGATAACATTGAATCAACAGAGGTTCAGACATAGATGTATGTATAAAATAATATTTATATATGTATAAATAATATTTCATGCGTATATCAGGGGGGGGATTTGAAATATATATTAATTTGAAGGACCATAGCAAATTAAATTTCAATATTGCTTAAATATAATACTATTCTGTATCACTTTATTAGTATTCTCTTATGTTTTAATTAAATGAACAGTCTATTTATTGTTCGTTTTTTGGGCGTTAATATAACCACTCAATATTTATTTAAAATTTATTTAATATTTATTCAATATGCGTTTATGTATATGTTATGTGCATTTAATGGATGTTTAATATATTTTATATGTATTTAATATATATTTCATATGGGTTTTTAATTGCTTTGTGGTTTGGGATGTTGTTAAATGAATTTTTGTAAAAGGGCAAACAAATCGTGAGGTTTGGACGCAAAGTTACCAGTCTGTATTTTTTATTGCAGATAGTGGAACTACCAAAAGGTAAATTATTAATATTTTTTTGAAAATATTAATTCCGGGGGGAAGATCTATCTTTTTTCTGCTAAATACCTCATCTGTTGCTTTTTTCTTTACGTTATTAGGCTAGTCAATAGGGTGTTACTTAAACGTCGCTATTGAGCTACTTATCATTATTATTATCAATTTATTCGCATTCGTATTCGCATTCGTATTCGTTTTGGTTGATTTTGTACTGTAAACGATTTAAGGAGGAATCATGTCTCTAAAGGTTTTACTACCTGCTTTCGGCAACTTGTTTTTTTGTTCAATATTGAATGCACAACCTTTTATTTCTGAATTAGACCAGGTGCAATGGCAATTGAGCTCAAATTCGTTTGAGTGCAGAATGACAACGAAAGTTGAAACACTAGGGACAGTTAGTATTGTTAAACAAGCGGGATATCCTGAATTTATTGACGTAACGTCCACAATTTATACACAAAAAATTAAGCGTTATAGGCTTGGTAGTTCAAAAGCACCTTGGGGAGTAAAAACACTGCCTGACGCTCGTTGGCTAGCGCCCGCCTTACCACTTGAAAATAAAATTTCAGACGGTGTTGCTCGTTTTACTCGACACCTGCAGCAGGGAGATTGGGGACATATAGCCTTGACCTATGCTGACAGCGAAGGCATACATGCAGTACTACCCTCAGTAAACATAGGTGACGTATTCGATGGTTATTATCAATGTCTCCACGATATATCTCCTTTTTCATATGAGCAAGTAAGAGACCGGAATTTATATTATTCTGGTGGCTCGTATTTATTGAATACCCAACAAAAGCAAGAAATGGCTGCGATCGTTAAATACATATCTCTTGATGATTCAGTGACCAAAGTACTCATTGATGGACATTCGAATAGTATTGGCAATACAGTAAATAATTTATTGTTATCACAGCAACGTGCTGATGATGTTTATATGTATCTTATGGAGGCTGGTATCTCTACAACACTGATGGAAGTACGCTCTCACGGTGATCGTTACCCATTAAAATCAGACCGGACAGCATTAGGTCGTGAAAAAAATAGACGCGTGAATTTACGTATTATTCGTCGGTTGGGTAAATAATATATGTCGGATAATTATGAGCAAGATAATATATTATTGATTCTTGAATCTCCTTCAGTGACGAGCCTTGATAGGAAAGTGGTAGAGCAAGAAGGCTATGTGGTTCATCGCTGTCTGAATGCTGAAGATGCTTTTTTAAATGCCTCGACGTTATCACCCACTGTGGTTCTTGTCGATGCTGAATTAGCTGATATGTCATTAGTTGATTTTGTTAATGCCTTTTCTCGTAATCACCCCGACTCCGTTATCATCGTTTCGGTGCAAAGTAGTCAATGTGAACTTGCTGCTGAGGCGATCGTAGCTGGTGCCGCGGATTATTTACTGAAACCATTCTCTGATTATCAGTTGATTAAAGCGATAAAACGAGCGGTGAGCTTACGCAAACCAATGGATGATTTTATTGTTGGTTCGGCTGAAAGTCGTCAGGTTGTACAACTTGCACATCGTGCTGCACAAACCGATGCAACTGTATTTATTCGAGGTGAATCGGGCACAGGTAAAGAGTTGTTGGCTCGCTATATCCACACTCATTCTCCGCGTGCAAATGGACCGTTTGTAGCTTTTAATTGCGCCGCTATCCCTGAAACGATGATTGAAGCCATGCTATTAGGTCATACAAAGGGTGCCTTTACCGGTGCCACTAGTGACCAGATGGGGAAGTTTGAACTCGCCAATAATGGCACCATCATGTTAGATGAAATTGCTGAAATGCCATTGCAATTACAAGCTAAGTTACTACGAGTTATCCAGGAACGAGAAGTTGAACGGCTCGGAAGTAATAAAAAAATTAAGCTTAATATTCGTATCATCGCTGCAACAAATAAAAATTTACAAGAGGCCGTTGAAAAAGGTCTGTTCCGTCAAGATCTGTATTACCGATTAGATGTATTACCTTTGCAATGGGGTGCGTTGCGAGAGCGTAAAGATGACATTCTGCCTCTCGCGGAGTTCTTCATTCGTAAGTATGCGCCAACGCCTGATTATTTCATAAGTAGTGCTGCCAAATTGATGCTATTAGGACATGCTTGGCCTGGTAATGTCCGTGAATTAGAAAATGTAATTCAACGGGCACTCATTATTGCTCGAGGTATGGAAATACAAGAGGCTGATTTAATGCTACCAGCACAGTTAAATGAAAAGAAAACGGTGTTGAAAACTGTTCACCAATTTGAAGGATTGGAATCAACTAAAAAAAGGGCTGAGTACCAATATGTTTTAGATACATTAAAACAATTTAAAGGACATAGAATGAAAACCGCTGCTGCACTAGGTGTAAGCACTAGAGCGTTGCGTTACAAAATGGTCGCAATGCGAGAGCAAGGTATAGCAATTTAACTGGTAATAATATGAAAATCGAAGCAAATACCCAATCAATTAATTTGATGAATAAAATGGAGCTAATGAAGCTTCAAGCTGGTAATGAAATTGAAAGTAATCCATTAGGTGCAAATCAAGCGGTATCATTTAACCAGACAATGAAAATGATGGTCAGTGATATTAATCAGCAGCAGTTAAAAGCTAATGGCATGATGTCAGCCGTCGATTCAGGTCGTAGTGATGACTTAGTTGGTGCGATGGTTATGACAAAAAAAGCGGATTTAAGTTTTTCGGTATTAATGCAAGTTAGAAATAAGTTAATGACCGGTTTTGATAATATTATGCGTATACCGTTGTAGGGGCTAGTGTGGACATTTTATCTCAAGAAACAGGTCTCATCAAAAACTCAAGCGCAGGTAACGGAAACGTGATAAAGAACATGCAATCGCGGTTGAAACTAACTCGCGAAAAATTCTATCGATTTAGGTCTTTATTTTTTATTGGATTGTTATCAAGCCTTATTGCTGCTGTTATTGTTGCATCTTTATGGACTGCTGAGCAGTATGTTCCCTTGTATGGGAAGCAAGAAATGTATGATAAAGCCAACATTCTTGAGCTGCTAGAGCAACAAAAAGCTGATTTTCAGTTGGATCGAGAGTCAGGACAAATTTTAGTCGCGAAAAATCAACTCGCTCAATTACGTATGGCGTTGGCTGCACTGGGTGTCAAAAAGAATATCCCAATGGGGATGGGTGGTCTTGAAGGTAAAATGGGACTGGGCACAAGTCAGTTTATGGAGTCTAAAAGCTATCGTTTTGCACTTGAAGGAGAGTTAGCATTATCGATTATCACTATCGATACAGTTCGTAATGCGCGTGTACATTTGGCGTTACCTGAACGCACACTGTTTATTGGACGTGATGAGGAACAGGCTTCGGCTTCGGTCATGCTTGATTTGCAACCCGGTAGAGAACTTTCTCAAGGGCAAGTTAGCGCGATCATTAATTTAGTCGCGAACAGTGTAACAAATATGAAACCCGATAATATTTCGGTGGTCGATCAAGCGGGTCGATTATTAACCTTATCCGGTAGTCAGTCGAGTAATCGGGGACAACTGGCCACGCAGCAGGTTACATTTACACATGATCTCGAAGCTCGATTAACGCGTCGAATAAGTGATCTTTTATATCCACTTGTTGGTGCTGACAATTTTAGAATACAACTAACCGCAGATTTAGATTTCAACGAGGTCGAAGAGACTGTAGAGATGGTGAGCCCTGAAACTGTATTAACAAAGGAAAATATACGTGAACAAGTTTCTGGTGATGTAAATGCTGTTGGTATTCCAGGTTCGTTATCAAATTTACCACCCGTTAAAAAAGTGACAAAGAAAGGTAAAAAAACAGCATCGAGTAAAGCTGAATCATCGATGATCACTAAGCGTAATGATTACAGCAAAGAATATGTTGTTGGTCGCTCTGTGATGCATAAAAAACATGAATTTGGCCGCATTAATAACTTAAGTGTTTCCGTTATTTTGAATAATAAAATAGCAACGGGCACTGAAGGTTGGAGTGATGATGAGTTAGCTAAAATATCTAGCACGATAAAAAATGCTATTGGTATGATTGCTAGTCGTGGCGATCAGTTCAATATTTCTGGTTATGATTTTATCGCTGTTCCTGAAACAACGCTTGAAGGATTACCTTGGTGGCAGATGGATGCCATACAAGCGTACTTGCGTTATATCGTTATTACAATTCTCGGCTTAACGTTAATTATATTTGTAATCAGACCGTTAATTAAAAACTTCGTTAGTCAATCACGAGAAACAGAAAATGCTGCTCTTGCGTTAACAGACCAAAAAAGTGAACCTAAAACGAATAGTTTAAGCTCTGATATTAAGCCGGATGAGATCTCGAAGACAAGTAAGGCGGTCGATATGGCCGAGTTAACAGCAGTTGAAGTGCCAACTTTACCAGCCCCTGGAAGTGAGTTTAGCGTGCAATTAAACCACCTACAAATTTTAGCGGATAAAGAAGCTGTTCGTGTTGCGGAAGTATTGAAAGGCTGGGTTAAGTCTAACGGAGGGAGTCAGAATGAGTCGTAATGATATGACCACAGCGTTTAGTGAAAGAGATAAAGCCGCTATTTTACTGTTAAGCATGGGTGAAGAATCAGCTGCAAAAATATTGAGATTGATGGAGCCTGAAGAAGTTAAAGATGTATCAATGGCAATGGCTCGCCTCAGTAATGTATCAAGTATTGATGCTCAGCAAATTTTACAACAATTTTTTGAACAATATACTCAGCAAAGTGGGATTAGCAGGGCATCTCGTGAATATCTTGAGAAATCATTAGATATGGCGCTTGGACGAAAACTGGCTAGTGGCATGTTAGATTCCATTTATGGTGATGTAATGTCGAACGATATTCAGCGTCTACAGTGGCTACCAGCTGATGTATTAGCTCGTTTTTTCCGTCATGAACACTTGCAAATGCAAGCGGTTATGTTGGCATTTTTACCACCTGATACAGCCAATGCGGTGCTAAAGAATTTACCTTTAGAGTCTCATGATGAACTTATCTATCGTATCGCTAATTTAGAAGAAATCAGTGATCATGTAATTAATGATTTAAGAGTCACACTACAACTTTGTATTGATTTTGTTGCTGAACAGTCTGGCGCTAAAGTTGATGGCAGCAGCCAAGCGGCAAATATCCTTAATCGTTACAGTGGCGATAAAGCTAACTTAATTGAATTAGTTGAGATGCATAACCTTGATACAGCTAACGCTATTAGAGATAACATGTACAACTTTATAATCATTGGACGACAGCCATTAGATGTTCTGCAAGCGCTTATTGAGGCTGTTCCTAATGAGGTTTTAGCTACGGCTTTGAAAGGTGCAGATAAATCAATTATCGATAAAATCGAAGAAGCATTGCCAAAACGTATGGCTGAAGCGCTTAATGCTGAAATTCAACGTTTGGGTCCTATGCCGTTGAGTAAAATCGAAGTTTCACGCACAGAGGTTATGGCTATTGCCCGTAGGCTCTTTGAAAGTGGTGAATTACAGTTACAATTATTCGAAGAACAAGTGGTTAGCTAATGAACTCAGCTCAAATTATTAAATCCAATAAAACCAGTTACCGACGGCATGTATTTCCACCATTTCGTGTGGCTGGCGGTTCGAATCTTGGCGTTATTGATGAGGTATCACCTAATTTTGAGCAAGGATTTCAACAAGGTTTGGAAGAGGGGCATAAAGAAGGTGCTGAGCGTGGCTTGCAGCAAGGTTTGGTTGATGGTCATCAAGAAGGGTATAACGCGGGTCTTATGAAAGGTATTGCGGAAGGCCAAATTAAAGGTGCGCAGTTATTTAAAGATGCAATAGCTCAGCTTTCAACAGTGCAGAGAAAAGTCGATGAATTGGCTAAGCATAAGCTCGTAGTTCAACAAGAACTGATTGCTGATTTAGTTGGACAGGTATCTCGTCAAGTTATCCGTGCCGAGCTGACTTTAAGCCCTAAACAAGTGTTAAACCTTGTTGAAGAGGCTATCCAAGTGTTTGCCGATGATATTGAAAAAGTACGTATCTTCTTAAATGTGGATGATAAAAAACGCCTTAAAGACCTCGGTATATCAGACTTGAATGGTTGGACGTTGGAAGCTGATGAGAAATTAGCTGTCGGAGATAGCTATATTAATAGTTCAGATAAGGAGATTTCAGTTGATACCGAAGAACGCTTTCAGCAGTGCATGGAATCTGTGAATCAGTCAATGACAGAAGCTGGCTAGTTCAATTTTATGATGTTGCAAGGGGAACTCGGCTATGAATGAAGCATTAAAAGAGCGGTTGATTCAGGCTATGGACAGTATTGACGCCGGTGCTGTTGCAAAAGTTTATGGGCGACTTGTACGTATTAATGGTTTGACACTCGAGGTGACTGGCTGTCGACTGGCTGTCGGTCAACGTTGCTTTATTGAAACACTTAATAATGGCAGTTTAGCTGCTGAAGTGGTTGGCTTCAACAGAGATATTAGTTATTTAATGCCACTTCATCATGCTGTAGGCTTGTTTTCGGGTGCGAGGGTTTCATCACAAAGTGGTATTGAAAATATTATTGTTGGCGAACAATTATTAGGTCGGGTTGTTGATGGGCTATTGCAACCACTTGATGGCCTTCCTGCCATTACTGGTGAGTCTATTCCCCTTTTTTCTTTGCCAAATAACCCGCTTAGCCGTCAACCTATCTCTGAACCAATTGATGTAGGTATTCGCTGTATTAATGCAGTGTTAACACCTGGTAAAGGGCAGCGTTTAGGCCTATTTGCGGGCTCAGGTGTCGGTAAAAGTGTGTTATTAGGCATGATGACCCGCTATACCGAAGCTGACATTATTATTGTAGGGCTTATTGGTGAACGCGGTCGGGAAGTTCATGAATTTATAGTACATAGTTTAGGTGAAGAAGGTCGTAAACGCGCGATTGTTGTTGCAGCTCCTGCGGATGCTACCGCCTTGATGCGCTTGCGTGCAGCACAAGTTTGTCATCGTTTAGCTGAGCATTTCCGTGATCAAGGGAAGCACGTTTTATTATTAATGGATTCTTTGACCCGCTATGCGCAAGCGCAGCGTGAGATTGGTTTAGCGATGGGAGAGCCTCCGGCAACGAAAGGCTATCCACCTTCTGTATTCAGTCTACTTACTCAATTAGTTGAACGCGCGGGTAATGGACTCGGCAGTGGCAGCATGACTGCTATCTATACCGTATTGGTTGAAGGTGATAATCAGCAAGAACCTATTGCTGATGCTGCTCGCGCTATTTTAGATGGTCATATCGTGCTTAGTCGTGATCTCGCTGAACAAGGACATTACCCAGCCATTGATATTAGTGCATCGATTAGTCGTGTTATGCCACAAGTCGTGAGAAAAGATTATCTCGCGCATGCGATTAAATTGAAAAAATTATACAGCAGTTATCAACAAATAAGGGAACTGATCCCATTAGGTGGTTATCAACCCGGTAAGGATATGCAAGTAGACTATGCTGTACAAAAATTTCCTGAGATAGCGAAATTTTTACAGCAAGGCTTAGATGAGCAAACAGGGCTAAGCGATAGTATGAATCAATTGATACATCTGATGGATAATTAGCATGCTAAATAAATTAATTGTTATAGAACAAAAAAAATTAGATGAATTAGCTATGCAGCGAATACAGTTTAATGAACAGTTGCAGCGCAAAAAATATCAGGTATCTCAACTCGCGATTTATCAGCAAGCCTTAACTGCAAATAGTGGTGATAGCCAAGTATTACATTTGCAAAATATGCAGTCGATGCGAAATCAACTTGACGGTTTGATTGATAATCAACAGTTTGAAATTGATTTACATGAAGCGGACCTATTACGGCAGAATACGCTTATCAGCCAGAAAATTGGGCAGGTTAAAGGCTTTGAAACCGTGATAAGAAGGCGTGAATCTAAGGCGCAATTAGCACAAGATATAGCTGAACAATTTCAAAATGATGAGCTAGCTATACAGGTTTTTTTTCGGCATAGAGATTAATAACTTAGTATTCACCAGCTGTATTTGATGAATACTCATCTTGCGGTTGTGTATGTAAGACTTTATTTAATAGTTCAGATTGCAATGCGAGTAGTTGGCCATTCACTTCATTCTGGTTGTGGCAGTTGTGAGTTAGCTGCTTTAACTTTTCCCATAATAGGGCAACTTGAGGACTCGATTTCGCATCGAGTGCGGCAAGTATTTTTTCCATCCCTGCATTATCAGCGGTAACACCAATATTATACATCAGTTGTTTACGGCGTATTGCTTGCTCACGAATTGTTTCTAATAATATACTATGATCTTGATTTAACGTAATGAGTTCTTCATTCTTGTGTTGCTGCATAAGGCTTTGTTGCTTATGCAGTAATTCATGGAATCTTGAATAATTTTTAATATCTGTCTTTAGGCCTGAGATTAAAGCTATGATACATTGACGAACTTTACTCATCGACGGTGCATCTCAACAATACTATCAGCCAGTATGTCTAAATCTAAGCTTAATTTACCTTCTCTAAGTAGCGCTGAGATTCGGTTTACTTTATCCATGTCTACATCAGAAGTAGGCGCTAACTTATCACTAATATTAACAAAGTTATCGGCTTTGCGGTTCACTTCCGTTGTTTGTTTTAAACCTTGAACAGCTGTATCAGTTGTTACTTTAGTTGAGCTTGATGCAGCTTTAGCCATTGCGTGATTATTAATGCTATTAGTTATTTTCATGTTGTTCTCGTACCTAAATTATCCGATTATTATAATTAAGCGACATAAACTGAGTGTAACTGTAATTCTAAATGGAAAATAAACTAAAATAAAGTTTCAACAACGCCTGACGCAATGATTTTAGCCTGAATTTTGTTTCCTGATGACAGGTTCTTAATATAGATTTTATCACCTAGTTTACCATCTTGCAGGGCTTTTCCTTTCATTGATACAACAAAGCTGCCTGAACCAGCCCTGATTATGACTTCATCATTACGTTTGACTAAGAGACGTTGTTGTAATTGACTTGGTAAGATAATTTTACCCGATCTAATTCGGCGTTTAGCTCGTTGATTGATTAATTGCTGTGGGCTTGTAATAAAACGTTGAGTGTGACGGCTTATTATTCCCCGTTGTAACCGAATATTTTGTTTTTTAAGTATTTGATTAGGGTTAATGTCTGTTTTAGCATGCCACACTTCTAACCCTATTTTTACTTTAGCATGTGCGCGGATCTTCCAGCTTGGCTGTGTACAAGATATTAAGTAATTGACTCGACCGATAGGTGCATTATTTGGTGTTGTCCGTTGATATTGAACGCTGTCTTTACAGGCTGGCAAGTGATCTGCTTTATTTGGTAGCCAGATGAGGATCTCAGCATCATAATTTAGCCAGTTTTGTTGCTGGCTATAGCGCTTAATATCTTGCTCAACTTGTTGCTGAAATAAATGCGCAGACACGCTGTTACTCAGTAACCACAAAATAGTTAATATCAGTAACTTCCTGAAAGGAAGCTGAACTTCCGTTCCCTCTTCCGTTCCCTCTTCCCTTTCCTGCTTACTTATTTTGTAAATCATTGTTTTTATAGTCTTTAATTTGTGGCGTGAATATTGCTTTAAGTGAACTACGTTTATTATATCAAACAATAGGAATCGCAGTTCATGGCAATAAATTTTGATAAAGCATTGGGGATACATCCTTATGCCTTACAAGCGCGAGTTCAACGCAGCGAGATTTTAGCTGGTAACTTAGCCAATGTTGATACTCCGGGTTACCTGGCCCGCGATTATGATTTCAAGTCCGTGCTGACAAATTTAGAAGCGCAATTAAATCAATCAACGGGCGGTAGATTACCAGAACTTGAAATGCATAGTCTATATCGCGTGCCATTTCAAGCTTCAAAAGACGGTAATACTGCGGAGTTAGGTGTTGAACAAGCAAAATTTAATAACAATGCGATGAATTTCCAAAGTAGTTTAACGTTCTTAAATATGCGTATTCAAGGACTTCAAAAAGTAATCGATGGACGCTAATTATGTCGTTTAACAATATCTATGAAATTGCTGGCAGTGGTATGCGAAGCCAGACATTACGTTTGAATACAGTCGCCTCAAATTTAGCGAATGTAAACTCAGCAGCGAGTAGCGAAAAAGAAGCATATCATGCTTTGAAACCGGTGTTTTCGACTATTTATCAGACGAGTCAAGAAACGTTAGAGGTGACGGGAGCAAGCGTTAATATGCTTGGTGTTACTCAATCACAACAAACTATTGACCGTCGATATGAGCCTGAGAATACACTCGCAAATAAGGATGGTTACGTCTTTTATTCGAATGTGAATGCGGTTGGTGAAATGGCTGACATGATGTCTGCGTCTCGTAGTTTTGAGAGCTCGGCTGAGGTTATGCGCCGTGTAAATAGCATGCAGCAAAGTTTGTTAAGACTTGGACAAGGATAGCGGTTATGAATCCAATAAATAATATCAATAGAACGGATCCTGCTCAGGCAACAGATGCTAAAGGCAGTAATGCTTTGGGTTTGAAAAATGAATTTTTAGACATGATGGTTGCGCAAATTAAAAACCAGGACCCCCTTAATCCACTTGATGGCACTGAGTATGTCGGCCAACTCGCCCAGTTTTCGATGGTTGAAGGTATTGAGGGTTTACGTACCAGTCAAGCTGGTCAAGCTGAAATGCTCTACACCCAACAAGTACTGCAGAGTACTGCCTTAATAGGTACCGAAGTATTAGTTCCATCTACAGGCATTGCTGCAAAGCAAGGTGAAAAACCTTCTGGTGTTATCCGAATCGATGGTGCAGCGGATGAGGTTACACTGAGTGTAAAAGATTTGAACGGCAATGTTGTTGACACCCAAACTTGGAAATACCCTGAGTCTGGAGATATTGAATTCGCAGTGTCAGAACTTGATGAAGGAAGTTATGTGTTTGATGTTGAAGTTAAAGTGGGTGATCTGGTATTAAAAGGTGCCCCTTTACTATCGCGAGAAGTTGAAAAAGTCACGCTGCCAAAAACAGGTTCTGATATTCAACTGTCAATTGCAGGTATGGGCAGTGTCTCCCTGTTCTCTATTTCTGAATTTGGTAAAACAACAAGTTAAGGATTTAAAATGTCTTATAGTATCGGTTTGTCAGGGCTTCGTTCTACGAATGAACAGCTTGATGTTATTTCGCAAAATATTGCCAATGTAAATACTGCGGGTTTTAAATCCGGTCGTGCAGAGTTCTCCGCTGTTTACAGTGGTGGGTCTGCCGGTGGTGTTGAAGTTGCTGCAGTTTCAAGTAATTTTGATCGCGATGGTGATGTTGTTAACACTGGCCGTTCAATGGATTTAGCTATCTCTGGTCGTGGAGTTGCTGCAGTTTCAAGTAATTTTGATCGCGATGGTGATGTTGTTAACACTGGCCGTTCAATGGATTTAGCTATATCTGGTCGTGGTTTCTTTGTGTTAAATAATGGCGGTGAAACGTCTTATACACGTGCAGGTTCGTTTGTTCGTAATGCGAGCAATTATATTGAAACCAGTGGTGGTGCGCGCTTACAAGGTTACCCTGTTGATGCAAATGGCGCACTTTTAAGTGGTGTTGTTTCGGATCTAAAGGTCGGCACCGGTACGTTACCTGCGAAAGCATCGTCAAATGTTGAATTTGCCGCTAACTTAAAAGCGGATGCTTCAGCCCCTGCGACAGCGTTTGACCCTGCTAATATCCAACCAGATATGTATAACTATTCACAATCAGGCAAAGTTTATGATTCACTCGGTACTGAACACGTATTAACGCAGTATTTTGTAAAATCAGCGGCACCTGCAACAAATGAATGGACTGCGCATTATTTTATTGATGGTGAACAAGCAGGCACTACCGCAACGAAAACATTAAACTTTGATACCAGTGGTAAAATGATTTCGCCTATAAATGCTGTTGAACTTTCTAAGGTTATTACGGGTGCTGAGCCGTTGAATATCAAGATGTCAATGACCAATATGAGCCAAAATGCAGCAAGTTTCAGCTTGAGCCGTAATGAAACGAACGGTTATGGCGCTGGCGATCTGAAAACAATTCGTATTGATGATGATGGTTCTCTATACGGTGTTTACACTAATGGTCAAGATAAGTTACAAGGCAAAGTAATTTTAGCTGATTTTGCTAATCCAAATGGTTTACGCCAAGGTGATAATACGGCGTGGAGTCAAAGCTTTGCCTCGGGTGCGCCAAATATAGGCTTACCAAGTAGCGGTACGCTGGGTGCATTAACGTCGGGTGCTTATGAAGGTTCTAATGTAGATCTAACTGGTGAACTTGTTAGTTTGATGACTGCTCAGCGTAACTATCAAGCTAACTCTAAAACTATTTCAGCCGCTGAAAAAATGACTCAAGTGTTATTTAACGCATTTTAATAGGAACTAGTTGATGAAACTACTCTATACCGCTTTATCTGGTGCTGAGCAAAGCCAAACTGCAATGAATATTCGCGCAAATAATCTAGCGAATGTTAATACCAATGGTTTTAAAGCTGATATTGATCGCGCAGTAGCTTACAAGATCGAAGGCGCAGGTTATGAAACCCGTTATCTCAGTCAAGGTGCAGCGTCAGGTACTAATTTTACTGCTGGTGAGCTAGAAAAGACTGGGCGTAGCTTAGATATCGCAATTCAAGGCGAAGGCTATATCGCAGTTCAAACGCCGGGTGGTGCTGAAGCATATACCCGGGCTGGCAGCATGAAATTAGATAGCGAAGGTCGTGCTTCCATTAATGGTAACGCTGTACTTGCTGATGGTGCGCAACTTACTTTTCCTGAATACCAAAGTATCGAAATTGGAAGTGATGGGACTGTTACTGCCATTACGTTAGGTGGCGCACAGGTTCAAGTTGGTCAAATAAAGCTGATTAGACCTGAAGCTGGCAGCATGATGAAAGGACAGGATGGCTTTTTGCATTTAAAGGCGGGTGCTGTTGGAAATCAAGCTGAAGATGTCGTATTAGTGTCAGGATTTCTGGAAGGTTCTAATGTAAATGCTGTGACAGAGTTGGTTTCATCAATGAAGGTTAATCGCCAGTTTGAACTTCAAATTAAGATGATGAAAACGGCTGATACATTGGCTCAAAAAGGTAATCAACTGATCAACGGTTGATAATAATTAATTACTTTAGATTTAAATAATTAATCATCTTAGGTTTAAATAGTAGGAATAATATAATGAGCTCAGCACTTTGGACAAGTAAAACCGGGTTGGCAGCACAAGATGTAAAAATGTCAACAATTGCAAATAACCTAGCCAATGTTAATACCACTGGTTTTAAAAAAGATCGCGTTGCATTCTCGGATCTATTTTATGATATTAAACGTCAGCCTGGGGCATTAGCAGACCAAAACAATGAAATACCAACAGGCGTTCAAGTTGGTAATGGTGTTCGAATTACTGGTACTCAAAAAGTATTCACGCCGGGGAGCTTTTCTGAAACGGGTCAAGAACTGGATATGGCTATTATTGGGAAAGGTTTTTTCCAAATTGAGCAGGTCAGCGGTGAAATCGCATATACACGTAATGGTCAATTTACGTTGAACTCTGATAGTCAAATTGTCAATAGTGATGGTTTGCCATTGGTTCCAAGTATCCAAATTCCAGCAGATGCAACCAGTATTACTATTGGTTCAGACGGCACCATAACAGCGCAGTTAGCGGGTGAAAGTGCACCGCAAGATGTAGGACAAATAACACTGACCAGTTTTGCTAATCCTGCAGGTTTAGTTGCGTTAGGTGGTAATTTATATACTGAAACGGGTTCATCTGGTGCAGCACAAGAAGGTGTGGCTGGCGAGGCCTCATTAGGAACAATTAAGCAACGCGGTCTGGAAGGTTCAAATGTAAGTGTAGTGGAAGAAATGGTAGATATGATTTCGACTCAACGAGCTTATGAAATGAATGCCAAGGTAGTGTCTGCAGCGGATAAAATGTTGCAGTTTGTTACTCAATCTTTATAACCGATAGGTACTCATTATGTTGGCTAAATGGCTGGTTAAACTTAGTGTGTTAACACTGTTGGGTGGTTGTGCCGATAGCACTTACAATGTGTTTGAAGCAAAACCGGGTGAGGCCGAATGGTCACCAACAATCACAACTAAACCGGAAATACAAAATGATGATGCGACCTTAGGTGATGGTAGTTTATTGGCTAATTCCTCGCTATTAAATATGTTTCAAGATCGTCGAGCTTACAATGTTGGCGATATTTTAACGGTAATACTGGAAGAGCAGACTCAGTCTAGTAAGCGAGCGAACTCAGGTATTAAAAAGAACGTTAAAAGTGGAGGTAATTATACCAGTAACCTCCCATTTTTTGATGAAACAGGTACGTTTAGTTTTGGCTCTGACCGATCATTTAATGGTGGTGGAGCATCAAGCCAACAAAATGCATTATCTGGAGCTATCACGGTGACAGTTGCTGAAATTTTACCTACGGGTGCGTTGCGTATTCGTGGCGAAAAATGGATCAAACTCAATCAAGGTGATGAGTATATTCGTTTGACAGGTCTAGTCCGGGTTGATGACATTGATAAATCGAATCGGATAAGTTCTCAAAGACTTGCAGATGCGAATATTACTTATGCTGGACGTGGAGAACTTGCTGAGTCGAATCAACAAGGTTGGTTTACACGATTTATTAATAGTAAGTGGTTTCCTTTTTAGGTATCAATCTGTGGTTGGTAGAACGTATTCAAAATTGTGATTTAGAGACAATATAGCTTAGGTTAAATGAATGAAGAAACTAATTTTGTTATCAGTGTTGTTATACTCGACATTGTTATCTGTCGGTGCCAATGCGGAGTATCAGCGTATGTTATTGGATATTACCGATATCCAAGGGCTACGTAAGAATCAGCTGATTGGCTATGGACTTGTTGTGGGGTTAGATGGCTCTGGTGATAAGAGTCAGGTGCAATTTACGACTCAGTCAATGGTTAATATGTTGCAGCAGTTTGGCGTAAAGCTTGGAGATAAAGGCAACCCTAAATTAAAAAATGTGGCTGCAGTTATGATTACTGCAGAGATTGGATCTCAGGCTGGTAAAGGTCAAACGACTAATATTACAGTGTCTTCGATTGGTGATGCAAAAAGCTTACGTGGTGGTACGCTGCTTTTAACTCCGTTACGCGGTATGGATGGTGAAATTTATGCTACAGCTCAAGGTAATCTTGTTGTTGGCGGCATTAAAGCATCTGGTGGTTCAGGTTCATCAGTGACAGTGAATACGCCGACTGTTGGTATTATTCCTAACGGGGGAACGATTGAAAAAGAGATCCAGACTAATTTTATTAGCGCAAAAGAAGTGGTTCTTAATCTTAAAAAACCGAACTTTAAAACGGCACGTAATATCGAACTTGCCATCAATGATATTTTTGGTGACGGCGTAGCACAAGCGCAAGGACAACATCGTGTGACCGTTGCTGCCCCCGTCGATGCGCGTCAACGTGTTACTTTCATGTCGATGTTAGAAGAGATAGAAATTGAGTTAGGCCGAGTTAAACCGCGTATTGTGTTTAATAGCCGAACAGGGACTGTGGTGATGGGGGCTAATGTGAAAGTTCGCAAAGCGGCTGTTAGTCACGGTAACTTAACGGTAACCATTAATGAACGCTCAAATGTAAGCCAACCAAATGCATTCTCTAATGGCGATACTACGATAACACCTGAGTCGTCAATCTATGTACAGAAAGGCGATAACCCGATGTTTATTGTGCCTGAAGGTACATCTCTGGATGTTATTGTCCGAGCTATTAATAGTTTAGGTGCATCGCCAGACGATTTAATGTCAATTTTACAAGCACTTGATCAAGCTGGTGCATTAGAAGCTGAATTGGTAGTGATTTAATGACAAAGATAGAAATAACGGGGTTAACAATGGACCCTACAACCGTTAATACAATTAAAGAAAATGGAAATACGGTTGAAGGTTTGACTCAGGCGGCCGATCAATTTGAAACTATGTTCTTACAAATGGTATTAAAAAGTATGCGTACTGCTAGTGATGCGTTAGCTTCTGATGATTCGTTTGTTAATAGCGACCGCCAGCGTATGTATCGCGATATGTACGATGGGCAGTTAACAATGGCAATGGCGGATAAGAGTGCTCTCGGTATTGCTGACGCAATGGTCAGGCAGATGTCACCATTGGTTGAGAGTGTTAAAGATGTAATGGTTAAACAGGCGTTGCCATTAGTAACGAGTCTTTCTGAAGCATCTCTGGAAAATAATTTTAATTTTGGATTAAAGTTTAATGAAAAAGGGGTCGATTGTAGTTATCAAGGAACTAATAGTTATCAGCAAGAGGCTAATAGTATTCAAGAAACTTTGCTTGGCTCATTTAGCCAGTCGTTATTAAATATCCAGTAGATTAAGAGAAGATTAATTATGAGCATGTTCAGTAATGGGTTATCTGGTTTAAATGCGTCGCAAATGGCATTGAATGTAATCAGTAACAATGTCGCGAATGTGAACGTTGCTGGTTATAGCCGTCTTGATGCGATTAGTAGTTCGCGCTATAGCGCGAGTAACTCAAACTTAAGTTCTGGTCAAGGCGTTGAGGTTACGTCTATCCGCCGTATCGCGGATAATTATCTCAATAATAGCCTGTGGCGAAGTAATTCAAATAATGGTTTTGCTCAAGCGTATAGTGGCTACCTTACGATCAGTGAGCAGCTCGTTTCTAACGAAAATCTCAGTATATCGAAAGGCTTGGATGGCTTGTTTAGCGCGTTAGACTCAGCAACTACTGAACCAAGTACCATAGCACCTCGACAGCAAATTATTGCTTCAGCGGATGCGCTTGCCAATCGTTTTAATTCTTTATATTCAAATTTGGATATTCAGAGTGCAGATATTTCACAACAAATTAATGGCATGATGAGCTCCGCTAATACGATGTTTTCACAAGTAGCTGCTTTAAATAGTAAAATTGTAGAGAGCAGCGCAACGGGTGGTAATGTGTCAGCATTACAGGATCAACGCGCTGAAACGATTAGTAAATTAGCTGAATTGATGGATCTTGATGTCAGTCGTCAGGGCGATGATTCTATCACGCTCTCTCTTTCCGGTGGACAACCTGTTGTATTGGGTGCAAGTGCGGCAACGTTATTAAGTAAAGGGGTTGGCTATGCGGTGAGTATCGCGGGGCAGAGCTTTACTTTTAATGGTGACGTTGGCGGTAAAATAGGTGGTGTTTTATCTTATAAGAGTCATGTTTTAGATCCCACTAAAGCAGAATTAGATAAATTAGCAAAAGACACTGCTGATGCGATGAATAAGCAGCTGGGATTAGGCCAAGATATTAACGATCCAGTTGGTGTAGGTAAACCTTTGCTTAGTTATGACCCAGCCAATCCTGCTGGGTCATTCCAGGTATCAGATGGATTTAAGCCGAAAGATTTAGCGCTTGGTGCTGTCGGTACCGGGCCTGGTGATAATACTAATTTGGTCGCATTACTTGAGATGAAAGATGGCTTTTTAGGTACTTACAATGGGCTGGTCGGTGATCTTGCTATTCAAAGTGGCGAGGCACTGTCTAGTGCAAAAGCAAGTAAAACGGTTGCTGAAAATGCATTGGCTCAGCGTGACTCTGTAAGTGGTGTTAACCTCGATGAAGAAGGTGTTTCACTCATGAAGTATCAGCAGTCTTATAATGCTAACTCAAAAGTAATTAGCATGGCTGATGAGCTGTTCTCAACCCTATTAATGATGATGTAAGGAATAATTATGCGAGTTAGTACAGTTCAGCTTCAGCGTACCGTCATGAGTGGGATGGAGCGAAGTGCAAGTCTTTTTTCTCATATCAGTCAACAACAGGCATCGGGAAAGCGTATGGTTAAACCATCAGATGATCCGCTAGGTGCGGTGAAACTAATGGCTTTACAAGCTGAACAGGTGAGTTTAAAGCAGTTTGATACAAATATTGAAAATGCGCGTAGACACTTATCGGGTGCTGAAACATATATTACCAGTATTAATGCTCACTTTGACAAGTTACGTGATTTAACGTTAGAAGCGGGTAATGGCACGCTAAACGAAGAAGGACGTAAAGCGATTGCGTTGGAAATGGAGTCTGTAAAAGACTCATTATTAGCCACCGTAAATTCGAAAGGCAGTAATGGTAAATACTTATTTTCTGGCTCTGAAGTAGACAAACAACCGATTGCAGGACCGGATCCTGTTACGGGGGATTATAGCTATGCCGGTGATAATGGTGAACGTTACATTACCATTGCGTCTGGAGTGAAAGTGGCTGCCAATGTTAATGCTGATGCGACATTCTTTGATGGCGGTAAAGATTTTTTCAAAGATGTAGATGGGTATATTGAAAAATTGAATCTAGGTACCGAAGTGCCTGGTGATATAAAGATGATGTTAGGTGCGGTGGATTCGAGTATCGATACTAATTTACAATTACTTACGATTGTAGGTACTCGTCTATCAGAAATTATACAAACGAAAGATACCAATGCTGATATTAGTTTATATGGCAAAAATCTGCAGTTATCCTTAGAACAACTCGATTATGGCATGGCGTCATTTGATTTGGCTCAAGCTGAATTAGCACTAAAAACTACACAGCAGGTTTATGTTAAGGCAAGTAGATTAAGCTTGTTTAATGTGATGTAAGACAATGATAAATTTACTTAATAAAGTTAGTGATAATTTAATTAATAGCACTAAACATTCCCCATATCTTGCTACTCCAGCGGCAAATAAATCGACTAAAGGGTCGAGTGTTGATGCCGTTGATAGCAAATTAGCGACGAATGAACAGCACAAACAAGGCAATGCTAATGTAGCAGCATCAGGCTTAGCGCGTTGGTCTGGGCTGAATTCAAACCAATTGGCTTTTAGTCAATATAAAAGTGCTGAGAGTAGTTTAGGTACTGTGTATCGGGAGCTTGTTAATATTAATACTATGCTCAATAGCAAAGTTAATAATGTTGAAGTGATGTCTAACCGAGTGCGCCAACTTGACCATGTCACAAGTAAAGATTTAAATGGCCAATTACAGCCAAAAGTATTGAATCGTCATTCAGACCGCCCTAATTACGTGTTGAATAGCGTGAATTTATTAGCGAAAAAACCTGCAGAAACACTGAGTATGGTACTGCCATCCGCGGGTAAATCGGTGAGTTTTCACATTCCTGCTTATGCTGAGCCAAAAGAAATATTAATGAGCATTAACCGCTCTTTAGCAGCTGTTGATACCAAGGTGACACTCAATACAGAGCAAAAATTAGTATTTAATCCGACATCTGATAATAGTCGGTTCTTTAATGAACCGGTATTATTTTCTGGTGAAGGTATTCGAGTACCTGCGGGGAATCCAGTGCCAGTGCAGATGCGATTACAAGTTGGTGCTTTATTGAGTTTGGCTGACGCTATCGATGGTAATGCCGATAAACAAAATGTGCATAAGCAAGACGTTAATGAACAAGTAAGACAAGTACAAGCTGATGTGCGTCATGCTATCGTTCAGCTAAGAGCCGCAATGGATCAGGTTAAGAATAAAAATGTTCAATCTGGCCGTATTGATATTAGAGCCGTGGAATCAGAGTTGTCTGAATTATTAACTGAGGGAGACTTTGGCAGCCGATTAACGAGTTTATTAGCACAAGCGAATATCTCTCGAAATACTGCAGTATCATTACTCAACAAATAACAAATAACAAATAATATGTAATATACGTAATATATGAAAATGTATTTAATGACCTCAGTTATAACTGGATTCATTGAGTGCATTTTTTATTATGCGATAGATAAAGTTATTTTTGATTCAATTAACTCTTTTTATTTTTAGTTATTTTAAATAAAAACAAAAATAAATTTAAGTTTTTAAAATCGAATGTCGCTTTGTATTTATAAGCGAGATGAGAAGGTATTAAATACTTTTACTTCATCTCTTTATAACTAATTACATTAGGATACTCCAACATGGCTTTATCAGTTCATACTAACTACGCGTCACTGGCTACTCAAAACCAACTGGGCAAAACTAACAGCATGCTATCAACAGCAATGCAACGTTTGGGTACCGGTATGCGTATCAACTCTGCATCGGATGATGCGGCGGGCCTACAGATCGCAACACGTTTACAAACTCAGTCTAACGGTCAGAAAGTGGGTATGCGTAACGCGCAGGATTCAATCTCTATGATGCAAACTGCAGAAGGCGCATTGTCAGAGATGACTAGCATTGGTCAACGTATGAAAGATATTGCTACGCAAGCGGCTAACGGCACTAACGGCAAAGCAGAATACACAGCGCTAAATGATGAATACAAAGA
>Ga0209292_1001518_pt1 | contig 28236 bp, 23 predicted proteins | sample GOMGulsemesocosm_2_FD_184634 | JGI IMG/M metagenome (GOLD analysis project Ga0209292, IMG submission 184634) | Methane-oxidizing microbial communities from mesocosms in the Gulf of Mexico - GOM9C Gulf of Mexico (SPAdes) (version 2) | ecosystem: Environmental > Aquatic > Marine > Cold seeps... | reverse complement strand
TACCTCTTTAGAGAATTTAAGTCATGGTATTTCAGTTGTAAATAAAGATCTTAAATTAGTGGCCTGGAATAAAGGCTATATGGAGATGTTTGAATATCCTGAAGGCTTTTTAGAAGTTGGCCAACCCATTGAAGAAGTAATACGCTTTAATGTTAGCAAAGGTGAATGTGGCCCTGGAGAACTTGAAAGACAAATAAATAAACGTGTTCAACACTTAAAAAATGGCACCCCGCATCACTTTATTCGTCGTCGAAAAAACGGTCAAGTTTTCGAAATGACGGGCAATCCGTTACCTGATGGTGGTTTTGTAACAAGTTACTCCGATATAACCAGCCACATTGAAACGCAAAACTTATTAGAAGAAGTGAATATTTCACTAGAGAACCGCATTGAAGCCCGTACTCAAGAGATAAGTAATATTAACGTTGAGCTCGAAGCTGAGATTATTCGCCGCGAGCAAACAGAACAAGCACTTACATCAGCAAAATTAGAGGCTGAATCGGCCAATGAAAGTAAAACTAAATTTTTGGCATTAGCAAGTCACGATATTTTACAACCCCTTAATGCCGCGCGTTTATATTTAGCTTCAATTGAAGAAAAAGAGTTAAGCAACAGCAACCAAAATAGTTTTGAAAAGCTAGGTCATAGCTTAGATTCAACCGTGCATTTAATGTCAGCATTATTAGAAATAGCCAAATTAGATCAAGGTGCCATGACACCTGAAAATAGGCACTTTTGTATTGATGATATTTTAAAACCACTTAGCAGTGAATATGCTATTTTATGCCAAGAAAAAGGCCTAACACTAAAAATCCGACCTTCAGATACCATAGTACGATGCGATACCACTTACCTAAGACGTATTTTACAAAACTTAGTATCCAACGCTGTAAAATATACTGATAGTGGCAAAGTATTAGTTGGCTGTCGTCATATTAGATCTGAAAGCGCTGAACAAAAACATATTAGAATCGAAATATGGGATACCGGCCCAGGTATTTCACAATATCAACAAGATAAAATCTTTAGTGATTTTTATCGCATTGATAGTTCTGATAATAAAGGCGTTGGCTTAGGCTTAGGCGTTGTAAAACGCATGGCTGATTTACTAGCGTTAAAACTAGTAGTTAAGTCAATTGAAGGAAAAGGCAGTTGCTTTAGTATTGAAGTGCCTTTGGGTGAAAAGCAAAATGTACAACAAAAATCCATTAATAACATACAGTTTGATAGTAAAAAATCATTCAACGTCATTATGGTCGATGATGCGCAGGAAAACCTAGATGCCATGGCCAGTTTACTCAATAAATGGGGCTGTGCTCACCAGAGTTTTAATAGCGTAAATGCTGCTATTACATATGCAAATAACAATACAGCACCCGATATTATATTAATGGATTATCAGCTCAGTAATGAATGTGATGGTATTTCACTAATTCAAAATTTACGTGATATTTGGCAAAGTAAAATACCCGCGGTACTTATTACTGCGATGCGTGGTGAAGAACTTAAAGCTGAAACAAAAAGCAAAGATATCCACTATTTAAGCAAACCGATAAAGCCTGCCAAGCTAAAAGCTTTATTAAATCATAAAAGGCGTGCTTAATTAAAAAACGATATAGTTATGATAAAATATCAATAATATTAGATCAGTAGGTATTTAAGTGAAATCATTCAGGCTTTTTGTTGCTCAAGTATTAGAAAGTTCAGGGGAACAAATCAATCGTGGTCGCTACCTCGATTTTTGCTTAGTTTTACTTATTTTAATTAATGTTATAGCGATTGTTATTGAATCAGTTCAAAGCATTGCCATTGAATATCGCCTATATTTTATTTGGATAGAGATCATTTCTGTTGGCATATTCACAATAGAGTACTTGTCTAGAGTATGGGCCTGCGTTGATAAAGAAAAATATCGTAATAGCGGTGATAGCCACCTTAAAATGCGGCTAAAATACATCACAAGCCCGCTAGCCTTGATAGATTTGTTGGCTATTTTACCTTCTTATTTAATGTTATTTGTTTCTTTTGATTTACGTTTTTTACGTGTCATACGTTTAATGCGTGTATTTAAACTCACCCGATACTCGCGTGCAATGCAGTTGTTATTGCAATCATTTAAAGAAGAAGCAAGCTCACTTGGTGCAGCCTTTTTTATCATGGCCATCGTACTGATACTTGCCTCATGTGGCATATATTTAATTGAGCACGATATACAGCCAGACAAATTTGGCTCTATTCCTGAATCCATGTGGTGGGCCATGGCCACATTAACAACGGTAGGTTATGGCGATGTTGTACCAATCACTCCTCTAGGTCGTTTTTTTGGTGGCCTAATCACCGTATTAAGTATGGGCATGGTTGCAATACCCACAGGTTTATTAGCTTCTAGCTTTTCTGAGCAATTAAGAAAACGCCGCACTTTATTTGAAGATACAGTGCATGCTTTTTTAGAAGATGGCAAATTAACAGATGATGAAAAAAACAAACTAGAACGACTAAGATTAGAACTCGGTTTAGGCAAGCAAGAAGCTAAATTAGCGATAAAAAAACAACAAAGTAATTTATACCAAAAACAATACTGCCCACATTGTGGTAAGAATACGCAGAATTGAGGTTAGCTTTTTACTTTTTAATAAAGTTTAATTTTGGGAGTTATTAATAATGTAATCTCCCTTTAAGATTAGAACAACTTTAAAGCTTTTTTCATCTATTGACATTTAATGGAAGGAAACCTACCATGTACCTCAAACAAGAACGAGCTCTAAAAGGATTTAGATATGCATTTAACAGACTTACCTTATCACTTACCAGATAATCAACAAAAGCAATTACTTTTCCTTGCAAAAATTCTAGAGCTCCCCCGAGGTTGGGTTATCAATGGCGGGAAAAATGAACTTCATGCAATGTGCGGTGTAATACTTTATCGTCATCTAAATGCATCACAAAGAGTTGAGGTGATGTCATTAATCCGAACCCTACCAAGAAAATTAGAAGGTAAACTCGTAAGCGCAGCACTTTTAACTACCTATGGAAACCCGCAGTGGGGTATATGGTCGCTTACTAATGATGAACTAACAAAAGATTCTCAGTTCCATACATATATTGACACGATATCTTCTCTTATAGGGATTACAGCATCAGGGATGGGGATCAAAGAATTAGCAGAAAACGCATGGAAAATGAAAAAAATAGGTAAAGGCGGTATTGTAACCTTAGTTACTTGGTCTGCTTTAATTTTAAATAAGTCAGAGTTAAATAAAGTAAATGAAGAAATAACTAGAAGAAAATCAGTAATGAAGGTTTCAAGGTTTTATTAATGTTACGTGAACGGTTACTAGCCTTTTTACTGCTTTTATCTTTTTTAAGTGGCCTTGTTTATGCCTTTGAATCAGCTAGCCCTGATTATCAATATGGCTATTTTTATTTCCTATTTTTAATCAATGTCATTCAACATATTTATTTTTCTCGTAAAACGATTGAATTAGAAAAAACAATAAAAAAGTTAAAAGAGCCTTCTAATGAATCATAAAACCTATTTAATTTCATTATTTACGCTCACACTTTGGGTATCTAAAATTGTAATAGCTCACGAAGTTTCAAGCTGCGAAGTTAAAAAATTTTATAATATAAAATCTGAAGTAACACATAAAAAGCTAGAAAATGATTATCAAACGACTTTCTCTGTATCAGAAAATGATGCTTATATTATTGCTGTAGAGTATGCCTTCAATGGTAGTGGAAAAGGTTCTCTACTCGAGAATTTGACCGGAATTAGAGATAACCAAACTTTAAATAGGGTTTGGAATGATAATTTCAGATATAAGGTAATAGAAAATTACTTATTACACGAAACAAAATTATTAAAAGAAATTTCAATGCCTTCCGGCGATAATATAAATGTGATTGATGCTTATTTTGATAATAGTGTTAGCAGATATGCCTTTTCTACATCCATGGTAAATGGCAAACCTTTGCTTTACCATGTTCAAGCGACGAGTAAAAAAAAATCTAACCTACCGGATGCGACTAAAATGTCTTTTATCTTAAAAAGTATGAAAAATAGCTGCCAAAATTAAATAGGCTCATCTAAAGCAGTACAGCCCTTATTGTGGTAAGAATACACAAAATTAAAGAGACAATAGCAACTCATACTGTCTATGAGTTGCTCAAAGCGATTTAATACATAAAATTAGTTTTCTAGAGTTTATTAAACTCATCAAGCCATTCAATAAAAGAATTCGATGCTTTTGTAACAGTGCAAACATCACGTTCAAAAAACCATACTGGTAAATCTGTATGTTTAGTTTCACAATCAGATAACTTAAAGCAAAACATATTGCCCTTACAATCAGAAGCAAATAAAACATGCCCTTTTGGCATACCTGTTAATTCATATAACTGAGATAGTGAAAATACATCTTCAAGTGATAAAAAATCTTGGACTTCAGAAATATCAGAACCTAAATCACATATTTTAGTTAATACATTTGGCGTATGAACCAAACCATAGGTAGATATTAAATATTTATATGAGTCAGGTAAAAAACCATTTATTTTTGATTCAAGCTCTAAAATATCATTATTATCAATAGGCACCATGGACTGTTTACTGCCCCAGTTTTTTACAAATAGATCAATATTTTTCATTTAAGGTACTCCAATACATATAATGCACCTGTAGAATTTATCTAAAGGTAAAAATTGTTGGCTAGAATAAGTTAGAAACTCATAAAAACCAAAGGTTTTGTTTTATAAAATTACGAGGTAGAACTCTCGCTTGTCATTCCCGAAGTGTTTTATCGGGAATCCCATCATCTGAAATCTGTCTAAAACTAGGTTTATCAAATAGAGAAAAGTGACGATTTTATGTTTAAAGTAGAGTCTCCAGCGTACTTTCGGATAAAGCCTCCTTCAACTTTTGTTCATTCTTTTACTCTTTATAAGCCAAGGGCCAAAAAGAACGAGCCACAAATTTATCGGGGATAAATTTGAACAGCTTTAGCTGGCCCCTAGGGTGAAATACAGGACGTATTTCATAACAAAAAGCCGCCCTCCTTTTATATATAAGAACGACACTTAATCCTCAATTAAATTATCAGTTTATCGTAAACGCTATGAAGCTACGTCCCTGTAGCAAGCATAGCTTGTGCGTGCATCCTGCACTCAACATTACGATACTGATAATTTTCTTTCGGGTGTGATTAAAGGGGAATGGTATCAACTTTGATACTTATGAAATACTTCAAATTAATGACGAGTCTTACTGTGGTTTTAAGTGTGGTCATGGGTTTTGAGAATAGATAAAAGTTAAGGTCTCACTTTGATTCTTCGCTTAATCTTATCCAATATCGCTTTTAAATAATAAGTTTAAAAGCGATATTGAAGTTTTTGACTATTAATTACCATTTAGGTAACTCTATTACCAAATATTCTTTTTATCTCCATATCTAATAAGCCAACTAGTTAAATAGCCGCAGGTTACAAAACAAGTTCCCGCAAATTTATTATCCCAATATAAAAATGAAGTAATGCCTAATGCAATAAAAGCAAACTCTGAATATAACTGAGCTTTTTTGGATGGCATTCCCAAGAAGCCAAACCTAAACCACCAGGGTTGTGATTTCCAATTTTCAGTTGTTTTATCTATCATTGTTATTTCCTCTGTAAGTTTATTAATATCAACTTCAAATACAGAGGCGAGAGATTTTAAAGTTTCAAGACTAGCACTTTGCCCACTTTCAACACGTTGAATAGTTCTTATACTGAGACCACTAAACTTAGCAACCTGCTCTTGTGACCAATTTTTTTCTGTTCTTAACTTTTTAGCTATCATTCATAATTCCTCGCTACTCTGAGCGATAACAATGCCAGATTTAATGGTTGGCGGTGACGAAACACACATGACAATGAGCCGACAGAGGCTGTTTCATCAACTAATGGGGCAATAAACTCCAAATAACTTTATGCCCCAAATTCCCTACCCCAATCCTTAGTCAATAACTCTTCCACTTTCTCACTTGGAACGGGTTTTGAGAATAAAAAACCTTGTAGATATGAGCACCCTAACATTTCTAAGAACTTAACTTGCTCAAGGGTTTCTACACCTTCAGCAACACATTCTTTACCTAGGCTATGTGCCAATGCTAATGTTGAATTAATAATCGTTTCATCATTAGCATCTATGCCAATATCTTTAACAAAACTGTGATCGATTTTAAGTACATCTATTGGGAATTTTTTCAAATAAGTTAAAGATGAATAACCGGTACCAAAGTCATCTAAGTATATTTTACAGCCGAGTGATTTAAGCTGTTTCATGCACTCTAACGCCTTTACAGAGTCATGCATTAATGCTGTTTCTGTAATTTCAAAAACCAGATGTTTTGGTGCTATTTTGTATTCACTTATTAAAGATGAAATACAGCTAAACAATTGCGGATTTTCAAAGTCTTTTGCCGATAAGTTAATTGATAAATAACATTCAGGTAACAGCTCTAACCAAGAAAATAGATCTTTTAATGCCCTTTGAATTGTTTCGAGTGTCATTTTTTTAATTAATCCAGTGCTTTCTGCTGCGGGTATAAATTCACTAGGAGAAACCATTCGCCCCTCTTCAGGCCATCTTAACAACACTTCGAAACCTAATGTTTTCTGTGTGATAACACATACAATAGGTTGATAATAATTTATGAATCGATCTTCTTCAAAAGCTTGTTTAAGCTCACTTTCTAGTTGTAGTTTTCTTTGTATTTTATGATTCATTTCTTGACGGAAAAACTGATAACTATCACTACTGTGTTTTTTTGCATGAAACATGGCAATATCAGCAGCTTTAAGCAAATCGTTTGTTTCATTGGCGTCTTCAGGAAACATAGCGATGCCCATGCTAGAACCAACACTGACTTTTTGTCCCCCTAACGGAACTGGTTTTGAAATATCTTCCGCTAACTTATTACATACAGTTAATACTTCATCAATAAGGTTTATATCTTCAAGTAAAATAACAAACTCATCACCACCTAGTCTGGCAACCGTATCTTGTTCTCGAAGTGCTTGTTTTAATCTATTTGCAATTTCAATTAATAATTCATCGCCATAATCATGGCCTAAGGAATCATTAACTTGTTTAAATCGATCTAAATCAATAAAAATCAAAGCCAGTTTATTTTGATGTCTACGTGCTAACTCAGTTGCATGGCTTATACGGTCTAAAAGCAAAGAACGATTTGGTAACTTAGTAAGAGAATCATAATTGGCTAATACACGTAATTCATTTTCAGCTTCTTTTTGCTCACTAATATCTGTCACAACAACAATATAATTTTCAATTGCTTCATGGCTATTGGTTTCATCAGCAATGGCAGTCACTTTTATAATTACAGGGTGCTTTACTTTATCCGGTGTTATGATTATTTCATCAAATTGAAAATGCTCAGATGGTTTAAGTTTTGCGAGTATTCTTAAATAATTTAAGCGTGTATCTTTGCTTAAACCTAAATCTAACTTACGGCTTGATACTATTTTTTTAGAAAGGTTAAAATCATCTCTTACAGCTTGGTTTGTCGCTCTCACACGGAACTTTTTATCTAAAATAAAGACCCAATCTCGAGTGTGTTCGAATGCGGCACCAAATAAACGCGCACTTTCTTCAAAAACTAATTCTCTTGTAATATTGGTATAAGTGCCTGATACATTAATTGGGTGGCCATTATCCCACGCCATTACTTTGCCTAAATCTTTATACCAACGCCAATGACCAGCAATATGACGTACTCTATAAGTACATTCAAACGTGCCTTTATTAGTAGATAAAAACTCAAGCCATTCGATTCTAAATTTTGCCCGATCTTCTGGATGAATATTTTTTAAATATTCATCTAAATTTACTTTCTCACCCTCATAGCCAAGTTCAGTTACAAGCCTTGGTTGGTAAATTGATGAAGAATCAGTGTGCCAGTCCCATACTCCTGAGTGACTTGCTTGTAATGCCAGTTTTAACCTTGCTTCACTTTGTTGTGTTTCTTTATGAGCAATCAATAGTTTACGCTGCATTTTATTACGACGTGATAACCAAATTGATATCAAACTCATAATTATAAATGCGTATGTTATTAAGGCATAGGGTGAACGCCATGGAGCATAAGCAACATTGATTTTTAAAGTGGCTGGTTGTGTATAAACTCCTGTTAGGGGATCTTTAGCGCGAACCGATAATGTATATTTACCCGCATTTAATTTTGGAAACATGACTCGATTGGTATTTCTGGTTGTTACTTTTTTACCATCGGATAGTTGATATTCAAACTTGATTCTATCTTGGTATTTAAAAGCCATTGCTGAAAAAGCAATATCTAAACCGATATCATCATGATTTAATGAAATTTCATTTACTTGAGTCGTTGCAGGGATATCAAGTTTTCTAGACATCAATTGCACTGAAGTAATATTTACTTGCTCTAACAAAGCCTGTTTCGGACGATTATCCGATGGTGTAAATACTGTAATACCTTTAACAGAACCATAGGCTATTCGGCCATTTTTTAATTTTGTGCCCGTACTGCCATTAAATTCATTAACTTCGAGCCCGTCTTCCACGGTATATTGCTGAAAATGTAAGTTATCTGGGTCTAGTCGCCAAATCCCTTTATGACTGCTCATCCATATAATGCCGATATCATCAACAAACATATCGTAAAGTAATGAACCTATCAGTTTACGATCAATACGATGTACTTCTTTAAAAGTTTTAGCATCCAAGCCAATCAAACCTAAAGTATTAAAAGACAGCCATAAAATACCATTTTTATCTACAGCGTATGAATTAATCAAAATATCTGCGGTATCTTTTTTATGTAATTGATAAATAATATCTAAGGATTTATTATTTATATCATAACGATACAAAGTACCTGATGCGTAAAATAGCGGAGAGTGAGGTTTATCCGGAAGTGGTTCTGAAAAACCTAAAGCTAAAAAGGGATCTATTGACTCAAACCCTTTTATTATTGGTGTAATCTCTAAAGAGTCTAAATTATATTTAAACATGCCATGATCAGGATGAACACCGTATAAATCCCCTTCAGGGCTTGCATAAATCCCTTGGACCCTATCAACAAGATATTGTTCAAATTCTTTACTCGTTGTTTTTGCAGGAGTAATTTCTTTTGTAACAGTATCAAATCTAAATAAACCTCTACTTGTTTGTAACCACAAGTCATTTTTATAGGGTAATAACTTAAAAATACTAAAATTTCTATTATATTGATCAATAATATAATCTTTTAGATATCCTTTGGTTTGATAGTTTTCTATATCTAACTCAGTTAGACCATTTGCAGTACCTAACCAAAGTTTATTATCAAACTCGACAATATCCCAAACATTATGATGTGTAAGTCCCTCACCAGTGACATTATCAGGGTGATAATTAAAAAAGAAATAATCGGTATTAGGAATAAAAAAAGCGCCATCTGTTTTAGTGGCCAGCCACATGGAGCCGTGTTGGTCTTCAATCATATCAATAATACTGACATCTGATTGTGTATATTGACTATCAGCTAAGCGGTTATTCTTAACTAAATGATTATCTCCTGGATAATATTCAAAAATCCCTTTATCTGTCGCTAATTTCAATTTATTTTGTTTTTGATAAATCTTCCATATATTTAAATCAGCTATATATGTTTTTGATTTAAATCGGCTTTCCGGTTCTTCAAATAATGCTTTTGTTTTGCTGATGTCTACTTGATAAAGGCCTTGAACGGCACCAACCCAAAGTGTACTTTGATCTTTTAAAGCAAAGGATTTCACATTATTTTGATCTACATGAGTTGCACTTTCTTGAAGGTGATTTAATAAACGCGTTCGGCCAGATGCAACTTCATAAACATATGCCCCTTCAGTAGTACCAATATAAATAAAACCTTGATGGTAAAATAGTTGACGGACAGCACTTTGAATTGTGGCATTTGGTATGTTGAATACAGGTTGTATTTTTCCTGTATGTATATTTAATTTAGCTAAGTCACGCCCTCTTCCAAGCCAAATTATCCCGGTATCACCTGAATCTAACACACTAAAAACAGCTTGATATGAGACTTCATTTTCATTGGTTGGCGCTTTTACAAACTGTTTAAACTCTGCCGTATCTGGATCATATCGAAAAACACCAACCAATAAGGATGTTATCCAAATATAACCCTGATTATCTTGATAAATCACATCGATAATGGCATCGGCTAATACATTGTCAGGCCCTAAAACGGCTTCAACTTGATAACCATCATATTTATTTAAGCCGCCTTGTGTCGCAAGCCAAAGGTATCCCTTTTTATCTACGATTAAGTTACTGACATAGCTTTGTGCTAATCCTTCATTAGGGGAGAGTCGCACGACTTTAGCTTGAGTGGTTTGACAAACAAAGCATAAAAACATGATAAATATAAGGTTTATTAAAGTTTTACAATGCAAATTATACACTCATTAAAATAAAAACAGTTTTAATATGAACTTAACGAGTTTGCATTGTAACCAATTAGAAACAAAACCTACAAATTAAAATAACATTTAGAGTTGAATTAAAATTTAATAATTAGGCATAAGTATTTATAGAGTGACGCATTGCTGAAATCTTTCGACCTTGCTTTTGATAGTTATTATACATAGTGTAAAAATGCTCAGGCAAATGCTCACAACAGATGAACCCTGCTGATGCATATAAACCTTTTAAATGAGCGTAGGGAAAAGTGGTGATACTCGTGTATTTCGTATTTTGATAATGATTGATAATTTGGATAATCAATCTTTTAGCTATGCCTTTATTTCGCATTTCAGCCATAACATATAAAGTAGACAAAAATAATTCTCCAGAGATATTTTGTATTCTACAAGCGGCTATAATGTCATTATTGTTACGCACAACCCACACATCATCTTGTTTATTTGCTCTGCCTTTAACATGATTAAAGTCATAAAACTTATTAATGATAGGTGTTTTTATTTTATCCAACAGCGAAACTTTAAAACTTTGTTCCATAAAACTTACATTACGGCTAAATATTTTTCAAACTGTTGTTTTAAATAATCTTGTTCTGCGCTTGGGCGTGCTAAAATCTTGCCATAAATAACATCTCGGCTAGTTTTACCTTTTTTAATTTGATAGGCCCAATAAGATGCTTCATAATCTAGTTGGATTTGATATTTTTCATTTCGAGGTAATAGGCAGAGGTTATAATTCATTGAATGATTTTTTAGCATTGAAATTTGCCTCAGTATAAATGATTTCGTTTTAAAAACCTAACGGTGTATCTATAACAATGAGTTTGAAATCTATACTTTTTATATCTTCTTTTATGCTCATAACTTTAAGCGGTAAAGTTAATGCTAATCATGAAATAGTTTTTAATTTACCCGTTAAAAACGCTCAATCACAATATGTTATTGAGCTTATGACGCTTGCTTATAAATCTTTGGGATATGATTTAGTATTAAAAGAACATGCAAATGACACAGCCTTAAAAGCAGCGAATCAAGGTGTATTTGATGGCCAGCTAGGTCGTATAACAGATATTGGCAAACAATATGCGAATTTAATAAAAGTACCCTTTGTATTATTTGATTTTAAATTACTGCTGATCCATGAAAAAAAGCACTGTCATCCTTGCGATATATCAAACTTCTCATCTATCAGCTATAGAGCTGGTTTTCCTGTGGCCCATAAGTTTTTAAACAAAGTACAATACTTAGGTGACCGCATACCTGTTCAAAATATTAAAACCCAATTATCTCTTTTAGCACAAAATAAAGTAGACGCTGTTTTATTATTAAACTTTCAACTTTCTTATGATTTGCCCCACTTTGAAAGAGCTAACTATCAGATCCAAGAAGTGAATTTACTTAATACTTATCATTTTCTGCATGAAAAAAATAAAGGCTTAATAGCGCCTTTGACCAAGGAGTTATTAGCATTAAAAGAAAGTGGCGTTATTCAAAAATTAAAAAATAAACATGGTATAAAAAGTTATACCTTTTAAAAATTAAAGCCATTTTGATCATTTTCTTTCACTTCAACAGTTTGCTGTATTGCAGCTAACTTTTTCTGATGACGTTTTTTCCTTTGTTGACATAAAATAAGCACTCTTTTTTTCTCTGCAGTATCCATTTTAAGCCAACGAAACCGCTCATCTCGGCTGCGATAGCAACCTAAACAAAAACCCCTCGAGTTAGATTGGCATATATCAATACAAGGGCTCGGAATTTCAAATATTTCAATTTGTTGCATTTATTCCTCCCCTTTAAACTATATCAGTCTTAAGTATAGCCCGAATTTTAGGCACAAAAAAACCGCTAAAGCGGCTTTTCTTATGATTATTTTATATGTTTAAAGTTGTTTTAACTGCTTTTCTAAAGGTTTGGCATAAATCCCTAAAACAATCTCTTTTAACTCTTCAGGCACTTGCGCCATTCGCTGCTCGAACTGTTTTTTATCCGGTTCACTGACATCAGCTAAATTATGATTGGCTGCAATATAGTTACCTGGATGCAAATAAAACGATGAAAGTATTTGTTCATCTATGGTTTGAGCAAGCTCTTCTGGAGACTCACATCCAGAAACAATTGGTTGACCAAATGCCAAGTGAACATGGCCCTTATTAGACCTAAAGCCTTCCATGATGCTATCCATATCTTCACCATCTTGCTTTTTATACTCACCATATTTATCTTTGTGGTAACGCTCATTTGCTTTTGCGATACCACATGGTTCAAATTGATAAGAAATTGAGACAGGCACAACGTTCAGTTTACGAACATAATCTTCAAAGCTGAGTTTTTGTTTTCTTCCTTGAAGTTGAATCATTTTAAGTAAGGCTGGATCTGTATAATCATTACCATCTTTAGCCCTACCCTCTTTTTGAGCTATCCAGACAGAGTTTCCTGTATCTATTGAATCAAAAATATAAGCTGAAAGTTGGCTCAAAGCTTTAAACATTTCCTTTGGTGCTTTAATCGAACGTTTAACAATAAAGCTTTTATTTAAGCGCATCAGTTCGGTAATATAAGGCACTTGCAATAAGTTATCACCAATTGCAATACGCACAGTACTCATATCATGGGAAAACATGCCCCAATTGAGTAATGCAGGATCTAAAGCAATATCTCGGTGATTGGAAATAAACAAATATGATTTTGTTTTATCTAATTTATCAAGTCCAGAAAAAGTCACTTGTGTCGTAGTTTTTTTGATCACTAAACCTAGGTACTTACGAACTTCAGCTTGTAACTTTTCAACAGTATTAAGCTTTAGTAACTTTTTAGCTAACTGCCTTTTTAGTAATGGCTTAGTAATAAATGATAAAGGTGATAACCACTTAGGTATGTTATGTTTTGCAATTAAGTTAATAAAATCATCATCATTAATCAAACGCTGTAATGATGCTGGTACTTCACTATCATTATAGGGACGAATGTCTGCAAATTTATCTTCTTTTTGGCTCACGTGAATTTGACTCTATACATTAATAAAACAAAATGGACCATAGTCTACCTTGACTACTCTCACTAAGCCAAGGTAAACATGTCGTACCACTTAAAATTTAAGAGAGAAACTAAAATTAAAGTGAGTTTAAGAACGAAATTAATGAATCTCGTTCTGATTTATTTAACAGCATAAACTCTTCTTTTGATTTCAAAGCTTCGCCACCATGCCATAAAATAGCCTCTTCTAATGTTTTTGCTCGACCATCATGTAAGAATCCAGCGCCTGGGTTAACTGTTTTAGTCAAACCTATTCCCCAAAGAGGACGTGTTTTCCACTCATGACCTGTTGCTAAGAAGTCACGTCGACCATCAGCTAAATCGTCACCCATATCATGTAGTAACATATCAGTGAAAGGATAAATAACTTGACCTTCTAAACCACTTATTGCTTTTTCACCACCAATTTTCATATCAGTATCAGTAGTAAATGATGGATTATGACAACCTGTACAGTTTACGTTTTGAAATAATCTAGCACCCTCTCGCACAGCAGCATCGTCAACATTGCGCCTTGCAGGAACAGCTAAAGTTTCAACATAAAATGTGACATCATCTGAAAATACTTGATCTGCTTCTGGCTCTCCATCTAAATCAGCCCCCGTATCAACATAGTTAGTTCTTGTTAAGTACTCATCATGTAATAAAGTACCAGCGATGCTTTCTTCAGGAAAAAGAGGGTTTGTGATCCCCATATCACCACGTAAAGCACCTAGTGATTGCTGCCTTACTGTTGGCGTATTAGCTTTCCAACCAAAGCGTCCAATACTGACAGGATTAGGATTATTGTTTACGGCTTTTATTTTATCAAAAACATAATTCGCGCGGCCAGAAATGCCATCATCATTAGCATCACTTTCATCCGCTAATGCTAAAATATCCTCTTCTTTAATCGCTTCTAATAATCCTAAACCAAAAACAGGCATTCCGTTACGCGCTCCAAATTTCACATCATCCTGAAATAACCGGCTCAAGTTATTATTACCTTTAACTTCACCAGGAGCATCATATGGGTTACGTACTTCAAAAACAGGCTTTTTAAGTGTTACTATTTCACCATCACTATAAGTTACTTCTGAATATTGATAGCTAATATACACATCTGCTTGGCCACCAGCAGGGTTTTCACTCCAATCTGAACGCGCTTTTAATACTCCGCGGTGGAATAATTGGTCACTAAATTGTGGCACTGGAACTGGTGCACAATAATTATTACCGGCATTTTGCTCTATACATTGTTGATCATTATCTTCAATTGAAATGCGTAAAAAGATACCGTCACTGCTTCCTAACATTACTGGTGCAGAGCCTTTTGGTACAACTATGCTCGTAGGTCGACCATCTCTTTGGTGACATGAATTACAATCTGCATTATTAAAAACAGGTCCTAAACCATCAAATTCAGGATGTTCCTCATTAGGAGCTGTTGCAAATGCGATTTCAAAATTTGCATCTCCAGCTAAATGCTGAGCTAATTCTTCATCGGTTAAGTTAACAGCAGGAGTAGAAAAAGCATGGCCAGATAATGCGGTATCAAATGTTGTGGTATCTCCACCTAAAGCTTTAACATCTGTATAATCAGGATACGCTATTTTTTTTTCAATCGTTTTTTCACTGTTATCACTATTACACCCGAAAAGTGATAATAACACAGCGGTTACCAGTAGTTTTTGCTTCATAATTATTGCTCATTTGATATGATTTTTGCAGAAATGCATTCTATAGCGACCTACAGAATGAAAAATTAAAATAAAAGCAGCTTATGCTGCTTGTATTTTTGGTCTGAGTTACTTACCTGACCACTTTTTAACTAACTCAACTACATCTGACTCTAAGCTTGTTTGTAAAGTGCTAAGACTATCAACAGCTTTTTGTACTCTTTCACGTCCTGCATCATCAGTAATCGCACGACGAAATGGCATATCATTCTCACCAGATATTGCTTCAATATCTGTAATAGCTTGCTCTATTTCAGTTAGAACGCGATCAGCGAGCGCTTTATCACCACTAGCAATAAAATCATATAAACCTTGTTTATCTGATTGCCCTGAAAACTCTCCATTATAAACGTTTAATACACCTGTAATGTTGTCAGAAAAATCCTTTAATGAATTCCAGCTATATTGTGATTCTACTAATGAAGTATCAGCTTTATCTGCTGAAGCACCAAATGGGTCTGCAATTTTACCATTACCTACCTCATCAACAATTCCTATCATGCCATTAATTAACTCTTCAATTACAGCAAGTTGTGAACCATAAATGTTGTTATTTGCAGATTTAAATGTTTCTAAATAAGGCGTGTCTTTTTCACCATTATCATCTGTTATACCTAATAGCCAAGCATCTTCAAGCTCTTGAGTATAACCTTTAAATATTTCAGCTGTTGCAAGTAAGTAATCACGCTCAGCCTCAGTTAAATCAGCAATTTGTTTTTCATTGCTCTCAATACCATTTCCAAATAACAAAAACTCCATTGTATGATAACCTTGTACGTTATCATTCATTTTAAGAATGAACTCAGCATTGATATTTGTCACATTATCTAATACAGCCTGCAAATCAGTTGTTGCTAAAGGCCATGAATCTAAATGAGGATCTATACTCATTTGATCAATAGGACCAAATATATGCGACTCACCTTGCTCCCAAGGTGAACGTGCTGCTACCCAAGCTTTTTGGGCTGCTAATAAATTGTCTTGCGTTGGATCTTGAACTAAATTTTGTGTTGATAAATATAACTCATCAGCTTTAACATTTAAGTTTTCATAACCAGCAACAATCACATCATTACTTAAATTTGTGATCATTTCATTTGCCGAAAAGTCAAATTTCACTTCCTCAACAACTTTATCAGTTGATTTTGAATCCGAGCCACCACAAGCAGTTAAGCTAAGTGCAACAAATACTGACAAAGCTGTTAATTTAACACCGTGTTTCATGAGATATTCCTATATTTTAAAGTGAAAAGTAATAACCAAAACCTAATTCAAATGAATTTGTGGTTGGAATGGAGTTCATTGCAGATCCCTGTTGCCCGAACTGAGCTTTAAGCACAACATTGTTAACAGGAAAGTAATTCACACCGACTGCATATTCTTTAATATCAAAACGTTCACTACCAAAAACGTTATCTACTTTATTGAGTGGGTTTGAACTGTCATAACTGGCAAAAATATGTAAATCTTGATTGAAATTGATCAATGGAGAAATGTTATAACCGGCTTCAATAAACATGGCTTGAGCTTCACTACCTAACTGAGCAAAGTTGCCCACACCTAATCCAGGAGTATTTCTATTAGCTTGTGTTATTTCATTGCTGTTTTCTAAAGTGCCTTTTAGATATTGAGCACGAATAGTAAATGGACCCTGGCTATATGCACCATGAATATCAAAAATTTCAACATGGCCATTTTCATTAATTTGATTTGTTTTGTGGCGGTTACCTGATGTATCAGAAGCATAATAACTCACACCAAAAGCATTTCCTGATTTGATGTTTCCGTAGTCAATACGTAAAACCATTGCCAAATCATCTGCATTAACAGTCTCAAACCGTGTTTGACTAGCACCACCAACCCAATTGTAGGTTCTAAAATATTCAGAGTTTAAACCGGTTACCACTTGAGCCTGATAATGAAAGTTATCTAATTGACCAAAAACACCAATACCAGTTTCATGCCATACACTTGGGATCATACTTTCTACACTGCCATGGCGTTGTACTGTAAAATACTGATGAGGTTTATGGTGACTATAAGACAGCCCAACCGGTACATAAATATGACCAAGCTTTACACCAAAAGAGTCTGAATGTTTGTACTCAAGCTCTAGCTTTTCAACAACAACTTCACCACCAACTTCAATTTCAGTTTCAAATTCACCAAATTCATCAAAACCATCGTACTCTAAAGTTGAACCTGTACCTCCATGTTCAAATTCTATTTCAAACTCAACCTTCCAAGATGAATCAAAACGATATTCAAACTCAGCAACAACCCTTTCAACATCTACTTGACTACGAGACTCTGGATTTTCATCTTGAACATTTTTAAAAACTTCAATTTGGCGATAATTGATAGAACCATAAGATGAAAATGAAAACCCCTCAAATGCGTTATCATTCGTTTTTTGATCTTGTGTTAAAACGTTTAATTGTTGTTGTAATGCTTCAATTTGTTTCGCTTGCTCAGCCACTTGCTGCTCAACAGTATTAGCTAATACTTGCTGACTAGAGAAAACAGTTAAAAATGCAACGGATATTGCTGATAAACGCATAGTAAATTATTCCAAGGGGTTAAAAACACGGGGAATTTATCACGTCACCACAAAGGAGGTCAATAACACGAATCACTATCATTTACACCTTAAGTTACATTAAAAACAAAGACACACAATTAAACAACAATAAAAACAAATGGTTATATATTTACTGCATTGTTAATTTGGATTCACATTATTTTTAAGATAATTTTACTTTTCAAAAAAAATCAATAAAGTTTGTTCTATAACAAACTTTTAGAGCTGTAATATTGAGCAGTTAAAATAAGAAAATAGGTATTTAATGACTCGAACAACTAGGGGAGTTAGTAAAAAAGGAAGGAACAGCAACCATAAAAAATTAAGTAGTTGCTGTAAATTAGATACAAATGAAAAGGTATAAATTTATGTTTTACTTTTAAACCTTAAAACGACCAACCTCATTAATAAACCTATTAATAATATCGCAAAAGCCTGCATTATCCAGTGCGGTAAAACGTGGTTTTCCTCACCTAACATAGGTGCGACTTCAATACCGTAAGTCTCAACTAAAAAGTCAGTTAACAAACCAAACAGAATCGCGACCCCTATCACCCCAGTTAAATACGCAACAACTGCACGTTTTCCTAATTCATTAATAACAACCCCTAAGGTTGCAATATTGGTTGCGGGACCTGCTAGCATAAACACTAAAACAGCACCGGGAGAGACACCTGAAAGCAATAAACCTGCTGCGATTGGAGTAGAAGCCGTGGCACAAATATACATAGGAATACTAATTAAAATCACCACAACCATAGCTAAGATGCCAGTACCCCACTGCGTAAAGAAATCATTAGGTACAAAAGTTTGAATTAATGCGGCAAAAAATAAGCCTATTAATAACCATTTGGCGGTATCTTGTAATAACTTAGTGCAACTAAAATGTAGCGCTTCCAAAAATCGGTTTTTGGCTTCTGAGCTTGATTTTGAGTGGTTATGTGGTTTTTCATGTTGCTTACTCGAACAGCAAGAAGCTTCAGCAAGTTTTGATTCAGACTCTTTTTTGCAGCAGGTCATTTCAACTTCAGGTTCTTTTTCACTACAACATGTTTCTTTTACATCATGTTTATGTGCATTTTCTGCTGGAGTAGTATCTTTATCGCGACCGACCAATAGTCCTGCGACAATAGCACTTGTTATTGCAGCTATTGGTCGAATGACAGCCATAAAAGGGCCTAATAAAACATAGGAGACTGAAATAGAGTCAACGCCTGTTTCAGGAGTTGAAACTAAAAAAGCGGTTGTCGCACTTTTTGATGCGCCAGCTCTTCTTAATCCTAAAGCGGCAGGGATAACACCACATGAACATAAAGGCATAGGAGCGCCAATTAATGCCGCTTTGATTGTTGGAATAAAACCTTCTTTTCCTAAATGTTTAATTAAAAAATCTTTTGGTAAATAGACCTTAATTAAACCTGCTATAAATAAGCCTAATAATAACCAAGGTGCAGAAATAACAAAAAGTTGCCAAAAATTATCAGTTAACGCGATTAAATGAGTCATCTACATTCTCCAAAGCTGATAAAATAGAGCAATGTATTGCAGCTTCTTCACCACCACAACAGGCATCTGATAACAAACGTAAAGAATCTTTAAATCGTGTCAGTTCCATAATTTTAGCTTCAACTTGAGCTAACTTTTGTTCAGTTAATGACTTTACTTCGCCACAGCTATGCTCTTGTTTATCTACATTGATTGATAATAACTCTTTAATTTCATTTAAGCTGAAGCCGATACTTTTTGCTCGTATAATAAAATGCATACAACGTAAGTCATTATCATTATATAAACGATAACCTGAATCACTTCGCCCTGAAGGTGTGACTAATCCATTTTTTTCATAATATCTCAGCGTATCTGTTGATACAGATAAAGTTTTTGATAATTCACCTATTTTATACATAGTCATTTCCATTCATCATAGCTAATACAAGCATAATAAACCTTAGAGTAAACACCAAGGTCAAGCTTGTTAATCAATTATCTACCTATTTAAACTCATAGCTTGATGTAAAGTACCGATATTGTCACAATGCGCAATTATATATCTCACTTTAAAATCAATGCATATGCCTTCAAACATTCAAAGAAATACAGTCAATATTGTTATTTTAGATGCCGCCACTTTAAATAATGCTGATTTAACTGATTTAAATAATCTAAACAAGCAAACACACTCTGTTGTTAAGTCATATGAAACCACCAGCAAGTTTCAGATACATGAACGCTGCCAAAATGCAGATATTGTTATTACTAATAAAATATGTTTAACACATGACGATTTAATTAACTTACCTAAATTAAAACTAATATGTATTGCTGCAACAGGCACCAATAATATTGATTTAGTGACGGCTAAATCGCAAGGAATAGCTGTAACCAATGTCGCGGGTTACTCAACTGCTTCAGTTGTACAACATACTTTTACACTTATTCTAACCTTAATGAGTAATAGCCATAAATATATTCAAGACTGCAAAAATGGCGCTTGGCAAAAAAGTGATATGTTTTGTTTATTAAATCAGCCTATTGCTGAATTAGAAAATAAAACACTGACAATTATTGGCTATGGTGCATTAGGTAAAGGCGTTGAATGCATTGCAAAAGCATTTGGCATGAGAGTATTAATTAGTGAGAGAAAAGACAATGAAGTTAGAGAAGGTCGAACAGACTTTGAATCCGCTTTAAAACAAGCTGATATCGTTTCTATACATACACCTCTGACTGAAGAAACGAAAAATTTAATGTCTTACAATGAATTTTCATTAATGAAATCAACAGCGATTATAATCAATACAGCAAGAGGCGGTATAGTAGATGAAATAGCCCTTGTTAAGGCACTTAAAAATAATGTCATTCGTGCTGGGGCAACTGATGTACTAAGCATTGAGCCTGCTCAAGATACTAACCCACTTATTCAGTATAAAGGTGATAATTTAATTATCACACCACATATTGCTTGGGGTTCAAAAGAGTCTATTGCACGATTAATTAAAGAAATCAGTTTAAATATCTCTGCTTTTTATAATGATGAAAGCCGAAATCGAGTTGCTTAATTAGATTTAATTGATTGATTAAGTGGTGCTAGCCAAAGTTTGTCATCACTTAATAATTTTTTTGTTTTTTCACTTAATAATGGATTATGTAATTCAAATATACGCCTTTTTGATAACTGAGCTTTTTCCATAACGCCTGAAGTCATTTCATGGTTATAAAATAAGGTATCAAAACTACCATCTTTAATTGCTTTTTTAAGGCCAAATTCTAACCTTTCAGCCAATTTTTCATTACTTTTATTTACAAAAAAATAGATTGGCGCGGGATATTTTAATAATAGCCTAGACTCAACTTTAAGCTTAGAATCTCCTTTTATTTCACCCCAAGGTTCATGTAGTCCACGAGGAAAAAAATCAAAGCGTTTCATTTTCAACATAGGTAATAAGTTTCGTGCAGCCCCTTGGATCACATTAAAACCATTTGATAATAAAATTTGTGTATCAGGCCAATCAATGCCTTGGCCAATGGAGGCTTTTTTAAATTGGGACAAGTTATCTATATCTGTAAATTGATATTGCTCATCAGCTCGAATTATACCTATCCGATAACCCATTAAGCCTTTGAGTATAGGTATATAAACCGTATTAAATCTTTGCTCACGCTCTATAGAAGTCATGCTCCATACGACATCTACCACCTTGCCTTGCTCTAACATATTTAATGTGCGGCCTTGATGCATTTCTAATACTTGCTCTTCTAACTCAAAGGCACCATATTTATCACTACTTTTTTCAAGCGCTAAATTGAGTACATCTAGGTAATAACTTTGTTGTGCGTTTTTTAATAATAAAGATGTACCATATTTCACTGCTAGAGGGGAAAGTTCAGATTGAGCGCAAGCAGTGATACTTAAAAATATACTAATATGAAAAATTAAAATATATTTTATAAACACTTTCATCCCTTTTATTATTCATTCAACGTTATTTTATATCATAAGTCTTTGATTATTACGGAGCAATATAAAAAACTAAAACACCTTAGTTAAATGAATTTTTCACTATTGAAAATCAAAAAAAAAATTTAACCTGAGTTATATGAAATTCACCGTTTTTTACTATTAAACAAATAATAAATACCATATAAAGGGGCAAATTAAATACCCCGTCCTTTTGGAGTTAAAATGAAAAAGTCAGCTTTAGCCCTAGCACTTGCATCAGTTATAACACTAAGTGCATGTAATACAACAGAGCCAGTATCACAACCTTCAGTTACTCAAGAGCAAGTTCAAGCTCAGTTTTCTAATTTTTCTAAAAACTTTATTGATGAACTATGGAAAAATAACCCAGAATGGTCACTTTGGGCAGGTTACGGTAAGTACGATGATGTTTTAACTGTGCCAAATAAGGCAAGCCGTCAAAAAGATTTAGCTATCACACAAGCACAACTTACTGCTTTAGAAAAATTTAATATTGATACGCTAAATTCAAATCAACAAACAGATTACTACTTAATAGAAAACTTACTTAAAAAAAACATCTGGAACTTAACTAAGTTTAAAAGCTGGCAATGGAACCCATCTAGCTACAACGTCGCTGGCGGTTTTGCAAAAATTATTAATGGTCGCTTTGAATCAGACAAAAATAAATTTGAAAAAGTACTTCGTCGTTTAGTAAATGTACCTGACTATTATCACGCAGCACAAAAGAACATTGAAAACCCAACAGTTGAATATACTCAATTAGCAATTAGTCAAAACAAAGGCGCTTTTTCTGTATTTTCACCTGAATTACTGACTAAAGTGAAAGCCTCTGATTTATCTGATAGTGACAAAGCATTATTTGAACAAAGGTTTAATGCTGCAACTAAAGCAGTTCAAGGTTATATCGACTTTTTAACCCTGCTTGAAAAAGACTTAGTTAAAAGCGGTAATGCAAGATCATTTAGAATTGGTGAGGCGTTATACGAAGAAAAGTTCGCCTTTGATATTCAATCTGGCTATACCGCAAAAGAAGTTTACCAAAAAGCAGTTAATGATAAAGATACTGTTTTACAAGAAATGGTTAAAATTACACAGCAGCTTTGGCCTAAATATCTTGCTGATAAGCCAATGCCAGCAAACAAACAAAAAGCGGTTGCCCAGCTAATAAAGCATTTATCTGTAAAACATGTTTCTGCTGATGAATTTGTACCAGAAATTAAACGTCAAATCCCTGTACTTGAAAAGTTTGTAATAGAAAAAGACTTAATTGATCTTGATCCTGAAAAGCCTTTAGTCGTACGTGAAACCCCTGATTATATGCGGGGTTTTGCAGGTGCTTCAATCAGTGCACCAGGCCCTTACGAAACAAAAGAAAATACATATTACAATGTGACACCATTAGATAATATGGATGCAGAACAAGCAGAGTCATACCTACGTGAATACAATCATTGGATTTTACAAATCCTAAATATTCATGAAGCAATACCAGGTCATTACACACAGTTGGTTTACTCTAATGAATCTCCCTCTTTAATCAAAAGCATTTTAGGTAATGGTGCGATGGTTGAAGGCTGGGCGGTTTATTCTGAGCGCATGATGTTAGAAGAAGGTTATGGTGATTTTGAGCCAGAAATGTGGTTAATGTATTACAAGTGGAACCTACGTGTGATCTGTAATACAATTTTAGATTACAGTATTCAAGTTAAAGGCATGACCGAGCAACAAGGTTTAGACTTATTAATGAATGATGCATTTCAAGAGCATGCCGAAGCATCAGGTAAATGGCGACGTGCAACTTTAAGCCAAGTGCAACTAACAAGTTATTACACTGGCTATAGAGAAATATACGACTTCCGTGAACTACAAAAGCAAAAATTAGGCAAAGATTTCAACTTAAAAGCTTTTCATAATGAGTTTTTAAGTTATGGCAGTGCTCCTGTTAAATATATTCGTGGATTAATGGACAAGTAAGCCATTTCACACTATAAAAAAGGAAGCAATTATACCAATTGTATTAATTAACTTCCCATTCAGCGGGAGTTAAAAGCGCTTTAGACAAGGCAAATAATTGAAGTCATAGTTATTCTATTTCAAAATTATTTAACGCAGTATAAATCGCTTTTAAACCCGCCTTACAGGAGCCTCTGGGGATTTACACTTCGTTGTTATGTTATCTTTTAAGGGAATGACCATTACTGCGATAACATGCCTAGAATTGAAAACCCCCAAAGGCTCTGAGTGGGAACTTACTTAATACAATTGGTATTACTTCCTTTTTTATTGAATATGTGTGAGTAATAAAGTGAAAGTGACCTTCTATGGCACCCGAGGTTCCATACCAACACCAGGTGAAACCACAGTAAAATATGGTGGAAATACAGCCTGTGTACTAATTGAAGCTAATAATCAAAAGCTTATTTTTGATGCTGGCACAGGAATTAAAAAACTAGGTGAAGAACTTGCCTCAAGTAATGAGCCTGTGACAATTATATTAAGCCATAACCATTGGGATCACATTCAAGGGTTTCCATTTTTCATACCTGCTTATCAAAATAATAGGCAAATCAATATTTACAGTGCGCCAACTCATCCCATTGAGCATAATGCCATATTAGAACAAATGGATATGAGTACCTTTCCTGTTCCTTCAAAAGACTTAACAGCTAATATTAACGTTATCCCGTTGATGAATGAATTTGAAAATATGATGATTAATGGCCTGTGTGTTTCTTCTATTAAAATTAATCACCCTAATGGAGGTCTAGCCTATAAAGTAAGTCACCAAAGCAAAGTTATCGCTTATGTAACCGATAACGAAATTCATTCAAAAGATAATTTAAATACTGACTTTGATTCTTGGGTTGCATTTTTAACGGGTGTCGACTTTTTAATACATGACGCGCAATACACAGATCTAGAAATGCCGCTTAAGCTTGGTTGGGGTCACTCATCAATTGATCAAGCGATAGAGCTGGCTAAAGCCGCTAAAATTAAAATCCTCATTTTATATAGTCATGCACCCGAGAGAACCGACAAAGAATTAGATAAATACATAAACGATATGCAATTAGAAGATTTACAGATTATCGCATCTCAGGAAGGTAAAACTCATGAAGTGTAACTTGGATTTTAATACTCTTACACCTTATCCCTCATTAATTAATAGAGTATAGGCTTATGTCAAAACTAAATGATGCCGATGCACTCAAGCAATTATTAGCACTAAGCTATCGACTCTCCACAGAAAAAAATACAACAAAGCTACTTGAAGATATTTTAATGAGTGCTAAAGCGCTTACCCATGCTGACGGCGGTACAATTTATTCTGTCACTGATAAAAACGAATTGAAATTCGAAACCTTAGTTAATGACTCCTTAAAACTTCATATGGGCGGCACATCCGATACACCTATTAATTTCGATTGCATTCCCATTTATATCGAAGGGCAAGCAAATAAAGATGCATTAGTTGCCTTAGCGGCTGCCACCCATGAAACCATCAATATCGAAGATGCTTATCAAGCAAAAGAACACAATACCAGTGCCGCACGTGCTATGGATAAAAAAACAGGGTATAGAACACAATCTGTTTTAACTGTCCCACTAGAGAACCATGAAGGAGACATTAATGGTGTTTTACAACTCATTAATGCACAAAGCGATGAGTTAGTTGTACCTTTTGATCAAAAAAATACCGACTTGGTATTGTCTCTCGCTTCACTGGCAGCCGTTGCTTTAACAAATAAACAACTTATTTTAGATATGGAGATTTTATTCCAATCTTTGGCTAAACTCATAGCGCAAGCAATTGATGAAAAGTCACCATATACAGGCGGGCACTGTAGAAGAGTACCAGAATTAACAATGATGCTGGCCGATGCAGTCAATAAAGTGAATATTGGGCCTTTAAGTGATTTTAATTTAGATAACGATGAAAAACATACTTTGAGTGTTGCCGGTTGGCTCCATGATTGCGGAAAAATAGCAACGCCTGAATATATAATGGACAAATCAACCAAGCTAGAAACAGTATTTGACCGTATTGAACTAGTCAGTGCTAAATTTGAAATTGTTAATAAGCAATTTGAAATAGAAGCTTTAAAATTTCCGGATAAAAAAGCTGAAGTCGTTCAAAAGCAAACTCAGCTTATGGAAGATAAAGCATTCTTAGAACGCATAAATATTGGCGGTGAATTTTTACCTCAAGATGATGTTGAACGCGTAGCACAAATTGCCAATGAATATAAAATTGAGAGAAATGGAGAGCTTGAACCGGTTTTAACCAGTACTGAAGTACGTTATCTGCAAATACAAAAAGGCACTTTAAGTGATGAGGAAAGAAATGTTATAAACCATCATATTGATATCACTATTTTATTATTAGAGTCACTGCCCTTCCCTAAGCATTTAAGAAATGTGCCTGAATATGCCGGTGGTCATCATGAAAAAATGGATGGTAGCGGGTACCCTAGAGGTTTAACCAAAGATCAAATGTCACTCCCTGCACGAATGATGGCAATAGCCGATATTTTTGAGGCACTCTCTGCAGGAGACAGACCCTATAAAGAAGCAAAAAAACTGAGTGAATGCATGAAAATTATGGGTTTTATGTCTTTAGATCAACATATAGATAAAGACTTATTTAATGTTTTCATTCATGAAAAGGTCTATTTGCAATACGCCGATAAATTTATGAATAAAAAACAAATAGATCTCATTGATGAAACTAAAATCCCTGGTTTTTCACCTTTAATATCTTAATAATAAAGAATTAGTTTGTTATTATTGAGATATTAAATAAAAACAGGGAGAACAAAATGCGTTTGTTAATTTTATATTTGTTCTTTAGCGTATTGGCAATACCCTCTCAGGCAAAAACCTTACAAAAAACAGAACACAAAAACAGTATTGCGTTTGACTATACTTGGCAAGATCACAATCATAAAACACAAACCTTAAGTTTTTCACTGCCTAAAAAACTCATTAATAACAAATATCGCCGCTTTAAACGCTATGATAAAAATAAAGCGATGAATCACATTTATAAGGTTTTATTAGAGCAAGCAAGCAGCTATAACCCGAGAGATGTTAGAGTGAGTTTTAAGCAACAACATTCACAACTAAGCTATACCATAAAAAGTAAAAGTGAAAAAAAAATAAATGAAGTTGAACAAAAGCTCAAACAACTTGAAAACCAAACATATTTAGATTTTTTAAAGCAACATCACTATATTCAATTTAATACACCTTGGGCTGGTACAAAAATAAAACCAGATCATAAAAAGTTTGTAGTTGAAGGTATTGATTACTTAGAGCCGGTAACCCAAGCGATTAGAGAGTCAATCTCAGTAAAAAAACCCAGAATATTAATTAACTTTGTTTTATCTTGGTTACAATCTATCCCTTACTCCACTTTGGAAAGCAGAACAGAATCAAGCGGATTAGGCTATTACCCGCCAATAAGAGTTATAGCGCAAAACATAGGCGACTGTGATAGTAAAATGACCCTAATGTCAGCAATAATAAAAAAAATATATCCAAGATTAAGCCAGTCACTTATTTATTTACCTCAACATGCCTTAATAGGTTTTCAATTACCGACTTTAAAAAGTGATAAATATACAACAATTGATGGCTTACACTATATTTTAGCTGAACCTGTCGGCCCAGCTAAATATCCACTATCTGAAATAGCCGATAGCTCAACTAACTATATTGATGCTAAAAGTTATTTTCATGAAATAATTTAATTTTAAAAACCCTTTTAAATTATCTAATTAAAGAATAAAGTTTTAACACTAATAATAAAAAAGACACTCTTATGCGTTTATTACCTAAAATTGCAGTTTTTTTAACTTTATCTTCCGTGATCTTCTCATCTAACGTACTAGCCAAGTTCACTGCTGTACATAATGTAACCGGTTATACATTAGAGCGAAATGGCGAACTAAAACAGTTTTCAACTTTAGTATTTAAAAATGGCAAAGTTGTTAGAACTGGCGATGAAAAACTACTAAAAAGTTATCCAAATGCAAAAAAAATTGATGGTGATAACCAATTTTTACTGCCAGGATTGATTGATGCTCATGGCCATATCATTGGATTAGGCCAAAACTTATCTCGCTTAGATTTACGTAATACTCAATCTAAAAAAGAGGTAGGTGAAAAGCTAAAAGCATTTTCAAAAAATAAAGACGGTTGGATAGTCGGCCGAGGTTGGAATCAAGAAAACTGGCCTGAAAACAAATTTCCTACCGCAGCTGATTTAGATAAATATGTCAGTGATATTCCCGTAGTATTAACCCGGGTTGATGGCCATGCTATTTGGGCTAATAGTAAAGCCATGTCGCTTGCTAATATTACACCACAAATCAAAGCACCTATGGGCGGAGAAATACTGCGTTTAGCCAATAATGAAC
>Ga0209292_1001517_pt1 | contig 28244 bp, 19 predicted proteins | sample GOMGulsemesocosm_2_FD_184634 | JGI IMG/M metagenome (GOLD analysis project Ga0209292, IMG submission 184634) | Methane-oxidizing microbial communities from mesocosms in the Gulf of Mexico - GOM9C Gulf of Mexico (SPAdes) (version 2) | ecosystem: Environmental > Aquatic > Marine > Cold seeps... | reverse complement strand
CACAGTTAGCTGAAGATAGTCAGAACATTAGCAGCATTGTTGAAGTCATTCGCGGGATCTCTGAACAAACCAATTTGTTAGCACTTAATGCCGCGATTGAAGCCGCAAGAGCTGGCGATCAAGGTCGTGGTTTTGCCGTGGTCGCAGATGAAGTACGAACCTTGGCATCGAAAACTCAACATTCGACAGGGGAAATCCAAGCACTGATAGACAGCTTGCAAGAACGGACAAAGCAAGCAGTAGATGTGATGGCAAGTGGTAACAATCATACACAGCACTGTATTGATCGCGCGCAAGAGGCAGCAAGCCAATTAAGCTCGGTGGTTGAAGCCATTGCTGATATCGACGATATGAGTGCGCAAATAGCCACTGCTGTTGCTCAGCAGCAAGTTGTTACCGAAGACGTAACTCGCAATATTAACAATATTAATGATGTTGCGCAGGAAGTTGCCCGTGGCGCAACAGCAGCAGATGATGAAAGTAATAAATTAATCACTTTGGTCAAAATGTTAGAGCAACAAATCAATCGCTTTAAGTACTAATGTTTATCGCAATTTTAGTCAAAAAAAATCCGCCGAATTTAAACTCGGCGGATTTTAAGTCAAACTAGTATTATAGCTTGCTAGCGTTAAACCAACTTACCGTGACACTGTTTGTATTTTTTGCCAGAACCACATGGACAAGGCTCATTACGACCGACCTTAGTTTCAGCTCTTACTGCTGGTTGAGCGTGTGCTTCAACCGGCGCTTCACCACCAATCGCCTCAACATCATCATGCTGATAGTTATGTTGAGATTGATCGGCTTGACGGCGCTGCTCTTCCATTTCATCGACGTCTGACTGCGCTTGAATTTGTACTTTGCTAAGCAGAGAAACGACATCGCTCTTAAGTGCTTCTAGTAAGCCTTGAAACAATTCGAACGATTCACGTTTAAATTCTTGCTTTGGATTCTTTTGCGCATAACCACGCAAATGAATACCTTGACGCAAATGGTCCATTGCAGCTAGATGCTCTTTCCACAAGCTGTCTAAGGTTTGCAACATCGCCGCTTTTTCAAACTGACGTAATACGTCGCTGCCAACAATCTCTTCTTTTAAACTATAGGCATCAACAATAGACTGCTGAAGTTTTTCACGTAGGCTTTCTTCGTGTAACTTTTCGTCTTCTTTAAGCCACTGTGCAACGGGTAGATCAAGCAAGTAATCATCACGTAGGCGTTGCTCTAACCCTTCGATGTCCCACTGCTCTTCAAGCGATTGCACTGGAATATATTCGCTGATCATATTATCAACGACATCAATGCGGATATGGCCAATGGTTTCTGAAATATCACCAGTTTCCATTAATTCATTACGCTGCTCGTAGATCACTTTACGTTGATCGTTAGCAACATCATCATATTCAAGCAATTGCTTACGAATATCAAAGTTACGCCCTTCAACTTTACGTTGAGCATTTTCAATCGCGCGGTTTACCCAAGGGTGCTCAATAGCTTCACCTTCTTCCATGCCCAGCTTTTTCATCATGCCAGTCATCCGCTCCGATGCAAAAATACGCATCAAGCTGTCTTCCATCGACAAGTAAAAACGTGACGCTCCAGCATCACCCTGACGACCAGCACGGCCACGTAATTGATTATCGATACGGCGTGATTCATGACGTTCAGTGCCTAAAATGTATAAACCACCGGCCGCCAATACTTTCTCATGCTCGACTTGCCAGTCTTGCTTGATCTGCTCGATTTGTTGCTCAGATGGATTATCCAATTTATCGATTTGCGCTTGCCAGTTACCACCAAGCACAATATCAGTACCACGGCCTGCCATGTTAGTGGCAATAGTTACCGTACCTGCCATACCAGCATTGGCAATAATGTCAGCTTCTTTTTCATGAAACTTGGCATTAAGCACCTGATGTGGAATTTTTTCATTGCTAAGCAAAGTCGACAAATATTCTGATGATTCAATCGAAATTGTTCCAACCAATGATGGCTGACCACGTTCCTGGCATGCTTTGATGTCGGCGATAATCGCTTGATACTTTTCAGCAGTCGACAAGTAGATTAAATCAGCCATGTCATTTCTGACCATTGCTCTGTTAGTCGGTAACACTACGGTGTCTAAGCCGTAAATCGACTGGAATTCGAACGCTTCAGTATCAGCAGTACCTGTCATGCCTGACAATTTTTCGTATAAACGGAAATAATTCTGGAAGGTAATAGACGCTAAGGTTTGATTCTCATTTTGAATATTAACCTCTTCACGCGCTTCTATCGCCTGATGCAGACCTTCAGACCAACGACGTCCCGGCATAGTACGACCAGTATGTTCATCAACAATGACAATCTCACCGTCGTTAACAATGTAGTCAACATCACGTTCAAATAATATATGAGCACGCAGTGCTGCATTGACATGATGTAATAAGCTGATGTTTGTTGCCGAGAATAGTGAATCCATCGGATCAAGCAAACCGCGCTCTTGCAATACTTCCTCAACATAAATTTGACCAGTTTCGGTTAAATGAACCTGTTTGCCTTTTTCGTCGACTGTGTAGTGCTCGCTACCGGTAAACTCTTCGGTATCTTCTTCTTCTTGCTTACTTAGCAATGGAATTATTTTATCAATTTTACGGTATAATTCAGAGCTATCTTCAGCCGCGCCAGAGATGATTAACGGCGTACGTGCTTCATCAATTAAAATTGAGTCAACTTCATCGATAACAGCATAGTGCAGTGGGCGCTGTACGCGTTCTTGCGGTGAAAAAGCCATGTTGTCGCGCAGGTAATCAAAACCAAATTCATTATTAGTACCGTAGGTAACATCACAATGATAAGCGGCTTGCTTTTGTTCATGTGATAACCCTGATACAGCAATGCCTACTGTCATCCCTAAAAATTCAAACAACGGGCGATTCCACTCAGCATCACGAGCAGCTAAGTAGTCATTAACTGTAATGACATGCACCCCTTTGCCGGTCAAACCATTTAGGTAAGCAGGCAAGGTCGCCGTTAAGGTTTTACCTTCACCGGTGCGCATTTCAGCAATACGACCTGATTGTAATACGATGCCACCAATCATTTGGACATCAAAGTGACGCATTTTAAATACTCGCTTGCTCGCTTCGCGTACTACAGCGAATGCTTCCGGCAGAATATCATCTAAGCTTTTACCAGCATCAAGCTGCTGTCTGAAATAGACCGATTTTTGTTTTAGTTCGTCATCAGAAAGCGCTTCTATCTCTTGTTCTAATTGATTTACTAATGCAACAACTTTACGCATTTGCTTGATAGTACGATCGTTCTTACTACCAAATATTGAAGTGAAAATCTTTGTAAACATCTAATAGGCCATTTAATCTGTGCAGCATCCTGCGGTTATAATTAATATATTCACACTCATTATTATAGATTTAATCGCGATTTGATAGTCTTTTGGGCTATCTTTCAACAAATTAAGCCTGCATCTTTAATTAGCGGTAAATATACTTAATTGGATCCTTTGTCCGATCCTTTTTTAATACTTCATAGTGAACATGGGGTCCAGTCGAGCGCCCAGTATTGCCCACTAATGCAATTTCTTCACCTCTGCCCACTACGTCACCTATCTTTACCAATATTTCTTTTGAGTGACCGTAACGAGTTTTTAATCCGGCGCCGTGATCTATTTCGATTAACAGACCATACCCAGCACGCTTTCCGGCCCAACTCACAACACCAGCACCTGTCGCAAGAACAAATGAGCCTTCCTTACTCGCAAAATCAACACCCTTGTGCATTGACTTTCTGCCAGTGAATGGATCGCTGCGCATGCCATAATGCGACGATAACCAACCTTTCTTCACCGGACTGCCAGTAACACGGCTATCTTCTTCTATATGGTGACTCAACATCACAGTTTCAAGTACCGAAAGCTGTTGTTGTTGATCATCGAGGTGAACAAGCAATTGATCCATCTCGCTAAACAATGCTGTTAGTTCTGAGTTATCAGTAATGTCGCTATATTGTTCGGGCCCACCAACACTAGGTGTGACCGAAAAATCAAATTCATCAAAGTTAGCAGAGTTCGCCAGTCGCTCACCCAATGCGTCAATCCTATTCATCCGAGCCGTTAGCACGCCCATTCGCTGTGCCAGCACTGACATTTGACCGCGAGCCTCGTTGGATATAGTCTCGACTTGTTGCTGTTGTTTATTTAAGACATGCGATTTGGCCGCAATGTTGTTAGCCAGTTGCGCTGGGACTACTGCAAATTGATAAGTCAGGTAACCACAGGCACCTAATAATAGCCCCTGCAACGCCACTAGCCCCAATAAACGAGGACGATTAATTGTCACCTGTCGTGTTATCTGGTCACTACTATTGTTCGTTGTTACACTCATCTTATTACTCTCTTTCTTCAATGCTCTTTCTGCAATACTCTTTCTGTAATGCTCTGTCGCTAAATTAGCGAGCAATACTGATTAATTTTATAAACTTGCTTAACTTATCCAGAACCCAGGTTAGCTTAGAATATTACCTTTGATAACCCGATTTAACCGTGCCTAACTCACGCTATCAATCACCTATACCTTCAGTCACAAAGGCTATGGGTGTTTGGCTAACTACAGGCTGGATATTTTGGTGTTCGAGGTTACCTTTAAAACTTGGTTAATCTTATTCAATTTAATTTCTGAGCTAAGTTGGTTAATCTATTAGCTCAATCAACTTAGTCAATCCACTTAGCTTAGTCAATTAATTGCCAGTGGAGAAACTATTACGCCCGGCTATAAATTAGCCAGGCGTAAATAAAAACCGTTATCGTCGCTTATACCCGTGCCACTTGAAAATGCAGGTTTCAGAGCTTGGGTAGGATGCGAGTACAAGGCATGATTCATAATTCATGGTTATTCCCTGGTTATGAATCATAACGCAGTAATCGCTTTCTACCCAACCTCCCGTAGGGCAAGGCGATAAGCGACCAACTGCGTTGTTATAATATATTAATTTAGAACGACTAAACTGCACATATTATGCCTAACATTTGGCACGCTTCTCGACTTGCTGAAATCACGTATTTTCAAGTAGCACGGGTATACGTTAGTTATGCGAACGACAATTCACCGTAACAAATCGGTGACTTGGCTTCACCTTCAAAGGTAATAACTTCGTACGCCGACTCTTGCGCCAGTAACTCGCGAACCAGCATATTATTAATGGCATGGCCTGCTTTATAGGCTCTAAACTCACCAATAATGCCATGACCTGCTAAGTATAGATCACCTAACGCATCGAGTACCTTGTGTTTAACAAATTCGTCATCAACCCGTAAACCATCTGGGTTAAGAATACGATATTCATCAAGCACAACTGCATTTTCCATGCTGCCGCCAAGCGCTAGGTTATTAGCACGCAATAATTCAATATCACGCATGAAACCAAAGGTACGGGCTCGAGATATTTCGTGAACGAAAGATGAATTTGAAAAATCCATCTTTATGTGTTGCTTAGTATTGATGATCTCTGGGTGCGCAAAATCGATGGCATAATCGACTTTAAAGCCGTTGTAAGGGACAAATTCTGCCCACTTATCACCATCTTCAATTCGAATCTTTTCCTTAATTCGAATAAAGCGCTTAGGAGAGTTTTGCTCTTGCACACCAGCAGATTGCAATAAAAATACAAATGGACTTGCACTGCCGTCCATGATTGGGATCTCAGGTGCGTCAACTTCGATAATCGCATTATCAATGCCAAAACCGGCCAACGCCGCAGAGATATGCTCTACGGTTGAGATTTTATTGCCCTGATCGTCGATCAAGCATGTACAAAGAGTTGTTTCACGCACCAACTTAGCATCGGCTGGAATATCGACACTCGGCGACAGATCAACCCGGCGATAAATAATCCCCGTATTAATTGGCGCAGGTTTAAAGGTCATACTAACCTTTTTGCCCGAGTGCAATCCTACACCTATTGCATTGATTTCTTTACGTAAAGTTCTTTGCTTAATCATAACATTAGCAACCTTTTTTCGTTCACTTCAATTTTCAGCTGGAGATCATACCATATAACCCCGCTGCCTAACAGAACTGCGCGTAAATTGACGCATAATTAGACAGTGATCCAGCCGACAAAAATCGACATTAATACCGCATACTTTAGCTCATTTGGGTCATAGCATACGCTATGTTGCTGAAGTCGCGCTTAATCCGCTTGCTTGCGTAAAAATGCCGGAATGTCTAAATAATCTAAACCACTGCTTGCGCCAGTTGAGTTTTGACCATTAACAGCAGCCGCCATCGGTTCATCACTTAATGGTAATTCAGTGTGAACTGGCGCCGCGACTTTCACTTCTTCAGGCTTAACAAGCTTGATATCAGGCTGTACTTCGCCGCCGATGCCAGTGGCTACTACGGTGACACGTAACTCTTCAGTCATTTCAGGATCAATAACCGCACCCACTACCACTGTGGCATTTTCAGAAGCAAAATCTTTAACAGCATTACCAACGGTTTCAAATTCGTCGATACTAATGTCCATACCAGCAGTAATATTAACTAAAATACCACGGGCACCTGCTAAATCAACGTCTTCAAGTAAAGGGCTAGAAATAGCGAGTTCAGCGGCTTCTTCAGCACGATCTTCACCAACAGCAACCCCAGTTCCCATCATCGCGGTACCCATCTCTGCCATTACCGTTTTAACATCGGCGAAATCGACATTGATTAGACCCGGACGGGTAATTAGCTCAGCAATACCTTGCACAGCGCCTAATAATACGTCGTTAGCTTCTTCAAAGGCTTTTAACAAACCGGTGCCTTTACCCAGCACTTTAAGCAATTTGTCATTTGGGATAGTGATCAATGAATCGACATGCTCTTCAAGCATGGTGATGCCTTGCTCAGCATAATTGAGACGCTTCTTGCCTTCAAAACTAAAAGGTTTGGTCACTACGGCTACGGTTAGAATGCCCATTTCTTTGGCAATTTCAGCGACTATTGGTGCAGCGCCAGTTCCAGTACCACCGCCCATTCCCGCTGCAATAAACACCATGTCAGCACCATTAAGCGCTTCTTTAATAACTTCTTTATCTTCAATAGCCGCTTCACGGCCAACTTGTGGATTAGCGCCAGCACCAAGTCCTTTGGTCGTTGCTTTACCGATTTGAATGGTTGTTTCGGCCGATGAGTTACGCAACGCTTGCGAATCGGTATTAGCGACTACAAACTCTACTCCTTCAATCGAACGCGATACCATGTGCTCAATCGCGTTACCGCCACCGCCACCAACACCAATTACTTTAATAACTGCTTCTTCACTATGATCGGGTACAAATTCAAACATATTTACTCTCCATTTCGCTTTACTCTGAACATTAACTCACTAGGTATGATGTAAGTTAAAGCTCACCTTTAATCCAACTTTGAATACGGCCAAAGAATCCGATGCCTTTTTGTTGTGCACCGTCTTCACGCGCTTTGACGCGCATTATACTGCCGAATTTTAATAAACCAACACCCGTTGAATAACTTGGGTCTTGGACATAATCATTAAGCCCTTTTACAGGCATCGGAGTGGCCAAACGTACCGGCATGCCAAAACATGCTTCGGCAAACTCAACCGCCCCTTCAATTTTTGAGGTACCGCCAGTAATCACAATACCGGCCGAAATTTGATCTTCGTAGCCTGCACTTTTTAACTCATTGAGTACTAATTCATATAACTCTTGATAGCGTGGTTCCACAACTTCGGCCAACGTATGACGTGACATTGTGCGCATTGGGCGACCGCCAACCGATGGCACCTCAATATTATCTTCTTGACCAACCAACTGACTCAAGGCACAAGCGTGTTTAACTTTAATTTCTTCTGCGTGCGTCAATGGCGTTCTAAAAATTTTGGCAATGTCATTGGTCACTTGCGAGCCTGCAACGGGAATGACCGCGCAATGGCGCAATGAACCATTGGTATAAACCGCTAAATCCATCGTGCCGCCGCCCATATCAACCAGACAAACGCCAAGATCTTTTTCATCTTCGGTTAATACGCTATAACTTGATGCAATTGCCGAAAAGACTAACTCGTCAACTTTTAATCCACAGCGCTCAACACACTTTTCTATATTTTTGGCCATATCGCTGGCACAAGTCACCATGTGGACCTGTGCTTCCATGCGCATGCCAGACATTCCAATCGGCGATTTGATGCCTTCTTGTACATCTATCGCATACTCTTGTGGCATTACGTGCAATATGCGCCGCTCGTCAGAGACTTTAACCGAACGAGCAGTATGGATAACGCTATCAACATCGTACTGAGTTACTTCCTCATCGTTGATCGACACCATGCCCTTTTCATTTTGACAAGCAATGTGTTTGCCAGAGATGCTCAAGTTAACCGAGGTCACTTGACAGTCAGCCATTAATTCAGCTTCATCGAGTGCCCGCTGGACAGATTTAACCACCGAATCGAGATCATTAACTCCGGCTTTCTCCATGCCACGTGATGGTTGTGAACCTAGACCAACAATACTCAAACCGCCATCGGGCAAAATTTCGCCAATAACAACAGCCACCTTTGAGGTACCGATATCTAGTCCAACAATTAAATCTCTTTCGTTAGCCTTGCTCATTGTTCGCTTTATCTCCTGGCTGTGATTTCCAATTAACCGCAAACCCTGTGTCGTATCGCAAGTCGACATAATTGATTAGCCGTGATTTATTGATCACATGTTTATATACTTTTAAAAATCGCTCGACCCGCGCATTGCGGATCACTGTATTAACTCGTCCCAACACTAAATTGAGATCGTCATTGATCGTTATTTGCCATGATTGTCGTGGTGATAACGTAATGGCATTGAGGGTAAACCCTTCGCTGGTGAGCAAGGGATAAAGCGCTCGATAACCTGCTAATACCGTCTCAGCGGCTTCATCAGAGCCGTAAAAGCGCGGTAATTCGCTGTTGATCCTTACTTGTTGGGCGGTAAATACCTGCCCTTTAACATTGAGTAACGAACGATCATTCCAAAAACCTACAGGCACCTGATCAACGACGTGGATCTGCAAACCATTTGGCCACTGACGCCGGACCGAGGCCTTAGCTATCCACGGGATCTGCTCAACCAAGTTTTTAACTTGGTCGACATTAAGCGAAAAGAAGCTCTCTTGATCACTTAATACTGCCAGCACTTGCTGGACCTCTTGATCCTTGCTGTATTGACGTTCACCACTTAAGGTCAACGCCGACAGCGGCATTTCTCGAGTATTCATCAAATGCTTATACATTTGATTACCCAAATAACTGATGCCAGCCAAAACCAACACAAAGAAGATCACACCACACCAAAAACCTCTATCGGCTTGGCCTAGATTGCTCTTCATTGTTGTTAGCTTTGCCTTAATCATCTTGCTACTCTTGGCTCAAGGCTAAAATATCAAGCACTAGTTGCTCAAAGCTAATATCCGCTTGCAATGCAGCCTTAGGCACCAAGCTTTTTTCGGTCATGCCCGGCACGGTATTTACTTCTAATAAATACCAGTTACCTTGCTGATCAAGCATAAAATCAACCCGGCCCCAACCTTTTGCATTAACCGCATTAAACGCATCAAGTGCTAATTGACCTAAGGTTTGTTCCTCGGTATCACTTAAACCACATGGGCAGTGATACTCGGTAGTATCGGTTTGATATTTAGCTTCATAATCATAAAAATCATTTGGCGTGGTCATACGAATAGCAGGAAGCGCTTGTTGATCTAATATCGCGACCGTGTATTCCTGCCCTGTGATCCATTGCTCTATTAGCACTTCACTATCAAACTCAAAGGCGGTACTAATAGCCTGCTCCAGCTGCTCAGGCGTTGTAACCTTGGCCATGCCAATGCTTGAACCTTCGTGTGAAGGCTTGACCATCGCCATACCATTTAGTTCAGCAAGAATTTTTACATAATCGAGCTGATCGCTATGGCGGGCATTAACAACGTGATATTTCGCAGTTGGCAATCCCATCGCCTGCCAAATCTGTTTGGTTTTGATTTTATCCATTGCCAAAGCAGCACCTAAAACACCAGAGCCGGTATAAGGTATATTGAGCAACTCAAGCGCACCTTGCATGGTGCCATCTTCGCCACCACGGCCGTGCAGTACAATAAATACCCGTGAAAAATTATCGCTCGCCAATTGTGATAATGCTTGCTCACTTGGATCAAACGCATGGGCATCTACCCCTGCGGCCACTAGAGCTCGCAGTACCGCCTGTCCAGAATTAAGTGAAACAGCTCGCTCAGCGCTGTTTCCACCAAACATTACTGCAACCTTGCCAAAGTTATTCATTGCCTTGCTCCACTTGTGTCATCTGCTGTACGTCTAATGCCATAGTGGCAAGCCTTTTTGCTACCACGCCAATGTTACCAGCGCCTTGGGTTAACAATAAATCGCCATCTTGCATGGTTGTTGCTAAACGAGCTGGCAATAACTCGGGTGTTGCAACATAAACAGGTTCAAAATTTCCGCGTGCTCTAATACTGCGGCACAGCGCTCGGCTGTCTGCTCCCGCGATTGGCTCTTCACCTGCGCTATAAACTTCGAGTAAAATCAACGCATCTACTTGAGACAACACTTCAACAAAATCTTCGTATAAATCACGGGTTCGGGTATAACGGTGTGGCTGATAAACCATGGTTAAACGCTTATTAGGCCAACCAGCACGTGCCGCTTTAATCGTCGCTAACACCTCAGTTGGGTGATGGCCGTAATCGTCAACTAACATCACTTGACCTTGACCAGTATCAAATTCACCAAGTCGTTCAAAGCGACGACCGATCCCTTCAAATTGGCTAAATGCCGCGACAATATCGCTGTCGCTAATACCATCTTCCATCGCAACAGCAATCGCCGCCATTGCATTAAGCGCATTATGGCGACCCGGTAAATTCAAGCTGACTTTAAGAGGTGAGACACCGGCACGATGAACCACAAAATGACAGCTATTGCCTGTTTGAGAAAAATCACTGCCGCGTACATCAGCGTCGTCGCTAAAGCCATAGGTAATGGTCTGACGGGCGATGCGCGGCATTAAGTTGCGGATAACTGGGCAATCGATACACACCACGGCCAAGCCGTAAAAAGGTAGGTTATGCATAAATTCGATAAAAGTATCTTCGAGTCGACTAAAGTCACCTTGATAGGTATCCATATGATCGGCTTCAATATTGGTTACCACAGCAACCATTGGCTGCAAATGCAAAAATGATGCATCACTTTCATCGGCTTCAGCAATCAAATGACGACTGGTGCCTAATTTAGCATTGGTGCCCGAACTATTTAGCAATCCGCCAATAATGTAAGTTGGATCTAGTCCTGCCTGGCCGAAAACACTAGCAATCAAACTGGTGGTGGTCGTTTTACCATGCGTTCCGGCCACGGCAACACCATGGCGAAAACGCATTAATTCAGCAAGCATCTCAGCACGCTGCACCACTGGGATCCGCAATGCTTTAGCGGCAACAAGTTCAGGGTTGGTTGGATCAATCGCGGTAGATACCACCACTACACTCGCCCCTTCAACTTGCTCAGCATCATGGCCGATAAAAATAGTAGCCTTAAGCGCTGCCAAACGCTCAGTTACTCGGTTAGTCGCAATGTCTGAACCACTAATCTCATAACCTTCATTGGCAAGTACTTCAGCGATACCGCCCATACCTGCCCCGCCAATCCCAACGAAATGAATCCGCTTAACTCGGCGCATTTCTGGAATGTTGCATTGCAATGGAGTTGATTTATCGCCTATTACTTTTGTCATCTATTTCACTTCTGTCGTTTCTAGTAAATTATTAAGTTCGCTGGCACTTGCACCGGCTAACGTTGCGCAGGCTGCGGCTACTTGCTGACAAGCGTCATTAGCCCCTAAACTTTGTGCGGCCTGTGCCATTTTATTAAGCGTCGTTGGCTGATTTAACTCATCAACTAACGCTGCCAGCACCGCTGGCGTCATGGTCGATTGCACTAGAATTTTTGCCGCACCTAACTCTGTTAGTTGCTGCGCATTTTTAGTTTGATGATCATCAACCGCATAAGGTAACGGCACAAAAATCGCGGGCAAACCTAACACCGCAATCTCAGAAACTGTTAAGGCACCAGCTCGACAAATCACTAAATCTGCCCAGGCGTACGATTGCGCCATGTCGTCGATAAAATCACTGACCTCCACGGGCGCATCAACTGGATATGCCTTAACAACCTTGGCGCTATTGCCCTTACCAACCTGATGTTTAATTGCCACCTTGCGATCACCAGTTAATAGCGGCAACATCGCTGGTAATGTCTCGTTTAACACTTGCGCGCCTAAGCTGCCACCGACCACCAATAAGTGCAATGGCTTTTGTTCATTAATCGCAACAGATTTTTGTTCAATTATCGCAACAGGCGGTTGTGCCGCTAACGCTAAAATATCAGCCCGCACCGGATTACCAACAACTTGCTTGGTTACCTCAGGCAAAGCAGACTCAAACGCGACCATCACCTTACTGGCAAACTTGGCGAGGATTTTATTAGTCACCCCAGCCACCGCATTTTGTTCGTGCAAAACTAAAGGTACACCCAGTGTTCTCGCAGCTAGGCCACCGGGACCACTAGCAAAACCACCCATGCCTAACACCACGTCAGGTTTGAAATCTTTGAGCACCTTGCGAGCTTGTAATACCGCTTTTGCTAATTTAAACGGTGCCTTAAGCAGGCGCAGTAGACCATTGCCTCGCACACCTTGCACATCAATAAATGAAATTTCAAAACCATGCTGTGGTACTAATTGCGCTTCCATCCGCTGCGACGTACCCAGCCAATGAACTTGCCAACCATTGTGTTGTAATAACTTTGCTACAGCCAGTCCTGGAAATACGTGACCTCCGGTACCACCAGCCATAATCAAAATACGTTTAGCTGACATTAACTACTACCTCTTTGTCTGCTTGAATCTGAGTTAATCTCGTTTCATGGTCAATACGCAATAATGCCACCATGGCTAACATCATCACCCATAAGCTACTGCCGCCATAACTAATCAATGGCAGCGTTAAGCCCTTAGTTGGCAACATGCCACTGGCCGCACCGGTATTAACGGCAGTTTGAAAACTAATCCAAATTCCAATGCCCAGTGCTAAATAGCCACCATAACTGTGACTTGCCGCCAGTGCTTTTTGCCCAATCGACAACGCACGCAAGGCCAACATTAATTGCAATAACAATAAAACGCTCACGCCAATCAAGCCAAGTTCCTCGGCCCAAATAGCAAAAATAAAATCGGTATGCGCTTCGGGTAAATATTCCAATTTTTGAATCGAATTACCTAAGCCTTGACCAAACCAATCCCCTCGGCCAAAAGCCATTAAAGATTGCGTCAACTGATAACCATCGCCAAAAGGATCCTGCCAAGGATCTAAAAACGAGGTCACTCGTTTCATCCGGTAAGGCGAAGCCACAATTAGTCCAATCACCAACACCACACCGCCGCCAATTAACGCGAAAAAGTCTCGCAGTTTAGCCCCAGCTAAAAATAACATGCCAACTGTGGTAACAAACATCACAACCACAGTGCCAAGATCGGGCTGACGTAAAATCAGTCCGGCCAAGATCAAAAATATCGCCAATGGTTTGTAAAAACCTTTAGCCTGCTCTATAACTTCGCTGTGGCGCCTGACGATATAAGCGGCTAAATAGCTAAAAAACGCCAATTTAGCCAATTCCGATACCTGAATGTTAATCGGCCCAATAGCTAACCAACGGGTACTGCCATTAACGGTTTTACCAACAAAAATAAGTAAAACTAACGCCAGTAACGCCGCGATTAAAACCAAACCACTGTACTTTTGCCATTGATTCATCGAGGCTTGCAGCCCAATGACCAAAATCGCGATACAGCCGCCAAGATAAAAAACATGACGCTTGATAAAATGGAAGGGGTCACCCGTTAAGCGTTGCCCTTCAGGCATTGAAGCCGACGCAACAATCACAAAGCCAATTAACAACAAGGTAATAATCAGCGTAAACAACAAGCGATCATACAGTAATGTATGTTTGGGTTTACCCAACCCAATAATTTCTTGCCAAACCGCGGTGACGGAGGCAGGAAATAAGTTTATTTGGCGCGTATTCATAACGCTTCCACAGCGGCGACGAAACTCAAACCGCGTTCAATATAATTGCTAAACATATCAAGACTAGAGCAAGCAGGTGATAACAACACAATATCGCCGGCTTGCGATAATTTTGCCGCGCCAGCTACTGCCGAGGCCAGATCGTCGCAGCAAATAGCCTGCGGATAAATGTCACACAAAGGCTGTTTGTCTAAACCAATCACAAAAAGCTGGTCGACATATTGGGCAAATGGCGCGGTTAACGGCGACAAATCGGCACCTTTGGCATCGCCACCGGCAATCACAATTAGCTGCCCTTGGTGATCGCTCAGCCCTTCTAACGCAGCCAAGGTAGCACCGACATTAGTTGCTTTAGAATCATTTAACCAACGAACTTGGCCTTTATCAGATATTTGCTGGCATCGATGCTCTAGCCCACCAAAGCGAGTCAAAGTATCTAACATCGCAGATAACGGCAAACCAGCCAGAGAACCAAGTGCTAAAGCGGCCTGAGCATTAAGGTAATTATGGCTGCCAATCATCGCGATATCGGTGGTCGAGATCAGTAATTTATCGCCGCAATAAAGACCGCCATTTTTAAGGCCGTAATCTACACTAGTTATAGGCGCATCAAGCCCAAAGCTAATCTGAGCCATTTGGCTGCTCGGCCGCGTTAACGGATCTTGGCGGTTAACAATAGCCTTCATAGACTTGCCATAAATCCGCTGCTTAGCCTGTGCATACTGCTCAAAGCCTTCATAACGATCAAGATGATCGTCACTGACATTTAAAATAGTCGCAGCCACCAGCGCTAATTGTTCTGTGGTTTCAAGCTGAAAACTTGATAACTCAAGAATGAATAGTTCAATTGACGCATCAGCAACTAAATCAAGTACCGGCACGCCAATGTTGCCGCCAACAGCGACGTTAAGCCCAGCATTTTCGGCCATTTCACCGAGCAAAGTGGTGACAGTCGTTTTGCCATTAGAACCAGTGATTGCAATAACTGGCGCCTTAACAAAGTGGGCAAATAATTCAATGTCGCCCCAAATCAAACAACCGGCCTTGGCCGCTCGAGCAATGGCCGGCTCGCTAATCGCAATGCCGGGGCTAACCAATAACAATTGATAGTGCGTAAAGTCAGTTTGCTCTAATGCGCCAAGAGTCACCTCTAATGGTCCGAACTGCTCAGTAATCGGCGCTAAATTTAAACCAACGCGGGTATCGAATAAATCTGGGGTAACTCCCTGGTGCAATAAAAAACGCACACACGACTGGCCAGTGAGTCCTAACCCAATGACAGCAACCTTGGTGATCTGTTGTGCGTTTAATATCATGCTTATTCGTACCCTTAACTTTTATAAATAACTTAAATTTTAATCGATTAACGAATTTTCAGGGTCGCTAGACCAATTAATACCAAGACCAATGAGATTATCCAAAAACGAACAATCACTCGTGGCTCAGGCCAACCTTTAAGTTCGTAATGATGATGGATTGGTGCCATTTTGAAAATTCGCTTACCGCGCATTTTATAACTGCCCACCTGCAAAATAACCGACACGGTTTCCATCACAAATACTCCGCCCATAATCACCAATAGTATTTCTTGGCGGACTAATACCGCGATAATGCCAAGTGCTGCGCCTAGGGCTAACGAACCAACATCACCCATGAATATTTGCGCTGGGTAGGTGTTAAACCATAAAAACCCTAAACCAGCACCAAAAATAGCAAGACAAAATACCGTTAGCTCACTGGCTAATGGCAAATGGGGTAAATGCAAATAATGCGAAAAATTAACGTTACCGGTTAAATACGCAATTAAACCAAAGGCCGCGGCTACCATTAAGGTCGGCACTATAGCCAAACCATCAAGGCCATCGGTCAGGTTAACCGCATTACTGGCACCAACGAGGGTGAAATAAACCAAAGCTACATATAGCAGCCCGAGTTGAGGTAAAACGTCTTTGAAAAACGGTACTATCAACACAGTTTCATCAGGCGAAGAAGCTGTTACATATAAGAAAATAGCAACACCTAACGCAATAGCCGATTGCCAAAAATACTTCCAGCGCGCGATTAAGCCATTAGAGTCTTTACGCACTACCTTGCGGTAGTCATCGACAAAACCAATCAAACCAAAACCAGCTAAGACAAACAGCACTACCCAAATATAACTATTAGTTAAATCTGCCCACAACAAAGTACTGACAATCACAGCGCCAAGAATTAATAGCCCGCCCATGGTTGGGGTACCTGATTTACTTAAATGCGATTGCGGGCCATCGTCACGCACTGTTTGACCAATTTGCATTCGCTGTAAGTAACGGATTAACTTCGGCCCCATCCATAATGAAAAAGTTAATGCGGTTAACGCCGACAAGATACTGCGCAGTGTTAGGTATGAAAAAACATTAAAACCAGTGACATACTGGGCTAAAAACTCGGCTAACCAAACTAACATTGGCTCTGACTCCCAGATGATTGCTGCGCGGTTTTTATAAATTCAACCACTTGCTCCATTTTGGCACTGCGCGAACCCTTTACTAACACCGTGGTGTTCTTTAATTGATGTGAGTGTAACTGCTGCTCAAGATGTAGGTTCAAACTATTTTTATCCTCAAAATGGTAATGCTGACCAGAAAAACTGCTGGCATAATGTTGGCTAAAGTGGCCAAGGGTTAATAATAAATCTATCTGTTGTTGTTCTATCACTGGGCCAAGAGATTGGTGGCATTCAATAGCGTATTCGCCAAGCTCGGCCATATCGCCCAGTACTAAAATGGTGTAACCAATGCGCTGTCCTAATAACTGAACCGCGGCAGTAATTGAATTGCTGTTGGCATTATAGGTATCGTCAATTACGGTTAACTGCTTTGACAATTCGCTGACATTTAAACGACCAGCAACATCGGCCATCGAGCCCAGACCTGCGGCAATATCATTAAGTGTCGCGCCAACCGCCAAACAAGCACCTGCGGCGGCGAGTGCATTGCCAACATTGTGCTGACCTGGCAAGGCCAACTCAATCAATTGCTGACCTTGGTCTGAGTTTAAGGTAAAGCGCGCTTTACCTTGTTCACTAAAACTAATATCGCTGGCAAATAAACTCGCCTGAGCAGTGGTATCGGTGGTGAAGGTGGTTATTTGACGGCCAGCATTTAATTGTTGCCATTGCTTAGCATATTCGCTTGATTGATCAAATATCGCCTGACCGTCAGCAGCTAAATGATTAAATATTTCTGATTTGGCTTTAACGACACCACTAATGCCACCAAAACCTTCAAGATGAGCGGCGCCAATATTGGTAATAAGCGCAACATCGGGTTGAACTAAGTCGCTGGTATAGTCGATTTCACCAATATGGTTTGCACCCAGCTCAATCACCCCAAAATCACATTCTTGGGTTAACCTTAATAAAGTCAGCGGCACCCCGATATCGTTATTAAAGTTGCCAGCGGTTGCTAATACTTGGCCGCGGCGCGACAAAATCGCGGCGATCATTTCTTTAACCGTGGTTTTGCCACAACTGCCAGTAATCGCGATAAACTTGGCCTGACACAACTGGCGGTTAAGCGCCGCTAGTTGGCCAAGCGCTTGACGGGTATCGCTAACAATTAGTTGCGAGACATCGGTCGCTGCTAGTGACTGCTCTACACTGACAATAACAGTGCTAGCGCCTTGAGCGACCACTTGTTCAATAAACTGATGCGCATCAAAATTATCGCCATAAAGTGCGATAAAACAATCACCGGTTTTAACCTGACGTGAGTCGGTTACCACCGAATCTATGGTCTGGTCTGGGCCAAGCAGGCGCCATCCTAATTGTGCCGCTATGTATGAGAGCTTAACTTTAATCATCATTGCTCCGGATCATACGTTGAGCCAGCACTTGTTGGGCCCAAACTCGTTCGTCATAATCCAGACGCTGGTCACCAAGTAACTGATAATCTTCGTGACCTTTACCCGCAAGCAACACAATGTCATTAACTTGAGCGTTATTAACGGCCAACTGTACCGCTTTGGTTCGTGTTAACTCGACCGTAATCGCCGCAGGGGCTTTAATGCCAGCAAACATCTGATCAATAATCAGCTGTGGCGGCTCAGAGCGGCTATTATCCTGAGTAAAAATAACTTTGTCGGCATATTGCTCGGCCGCCGCAGCCATCAGTGGGCGCTTGCCTTGGTCGCGATCGCCACCACAGCCAAACATCACCACTAATTCGTTATCACAATGTACCCGCAATGCCTGCAATGCTTTAACTAACGCATCGCCGGTATGCGCATAATCTACTACAACGGTTGGGTGACCAACTCGTGTAAAGGCTTCCATGCGGCCCGCCACTGGCATTAATTGCGGCGCAAGCGCAAGCAAGTTGTTCAAGGCAAAACCAGCACTGGTCAAAACGTTTAAAGCCGCTAAGATATTTTCTAAATTAAAGGCGCCGAGCAACTGACAATCAAGCTGACCTTGCTGCTGCGATGTCGCTGTCGCAACCGTCGCGCGAATGCCACCGCTATGGTATTGCACGTCAGTGGCAACCAGATAATCTTCCACATCGGGCATGCGCTGATTAAAACAGCTAACTTCAACTTGCGGATCCCACTGCTTAAGCCATTGCTTCGTCATGGGATCTTGGCCATTAAGCACAGCTTTGACGCAGTACTTGGCGCTAAACATCATTTGTTTAGCAGCCGCATATTGGGCCATGTCACCATGAAAATCGAGGTGATCACGACTTAGATTGGTAAAAGCTGCGACATCAAACACTAAATCTTCGACCCTGTCTAAAGCCAAGCCATGAGATGAAACTTCCATCACCGCATAAGTTGCACCAGCGGTCACTGCCTGCGCTAAATGGCGCTGAACATCAATGGCATTTAAGGTGGTATTAATACTAGGTTCGAGTTGCTTTATGAAACCATTGCCAAGCGTGCCTAAGGTGTAAGTGCGATGACCTAACAGCTCTAACCACTGCGCAATTAACTGAGTGACAGTGGTTTTACCATTAGTACCAGTCACACCAATCAGGGTTAACTTGTTGCTTGGCTGACGATAAAAAATGCCAGCCAGTCGTGATAATTGCGCGACTAAATCAGCAACATGCACAATAAAACCAGCATCAGTTAATTCAACATAGCTGCTTTGATCAGCCGTAAGCTCACTTAATACTGCACTAGCACCTTGCTTTAAGGCACCAGCACTATAAATTCGTCCATCACTCAAGCTGCCATTTAACGCGACAAACAGCCAGCCCTCACACAAGGTGCGGCTATCAAGGCTGAGGCCATTTATTTTAATTTGTTCTAACTTTGCCAATTCGGCTTCAGGCAACAGCCCACTTAATAACTCACTTAATAACATCGGGTCCTGCTGACTCATTTTATGCCCCCGTTACTACCAGACGGTGAGTGTGACGAGGCAATATCTATTGGTAATTCTACGGTTTTACTAGGGGCGACATTAAGCAGCTGCAATGCACCGGTCGTCACCTTTGCAAACACAGGTGCCGCAACATCGCCACCGTAATATTTGTCGCCTTGCGGCTCATTAATAAAAACAACGGTCACAAGACGCGGATCATCAATCGGCGCAATGCCAGCAAATGACACTAAGTATTCGTCGCCATAACCACCAGCGACGGCTTTTTGAGCGGTACCAGTTTTGCCGGCTACCCGATAACCACCAATGCGCGCCTTAAGCGCAGTGCCGCCTTCTTGCGTCACACCTTCCATCATATTGAGCACCGCATTGGCAACGCGTGGCGAAATAACCTGCGTTGAAGCAGGTGGCTGATCGAGTTTTAAAATTGAAACAGGGTTGAGCTTACCTTGATTGGCAATCACTGAATAAGCTTGAGCCAACTGCAATGGAGTGACGGTCATACCATAACCAAATGACAAGGTTGCCAACTCAAAGTCTGACCAACGGCGACGTTGCGGTAAGACCCCAGCACTTTCACTGGGCAAGCTAATATTGGTATGCGCGCCAAAGCCCATTGATGAAAACGCCCCTAAATACTGCTGTTTTGGCACCGATAAGGCTAATTTACTGACCCCAACGTTTGACGACTTGGCAATAACGGTCGCAACATCTATTTTGCCGTAATTATGGCTGTCTTTAATCCGACTGCCACCAATACGGTACCAACCTGGTGAGGTATCGATTATCGAATTTACTTTGTACTTGCCAAAATCCAATGCGGTCATTACCGCTAGCGGCTTCATGGTTGAACCGGGCTCAAACGCGTCGGAAATCGCACGATTACGTAATTTATGTGGCGCCATGCTACGACGATTATTGGGATTAAACGATGGGGTATTGGCCAGGGCTAATACTTCGCCAGTTTTAACATCAAGCACCACCACTGAACCTGATGTCGCACGGTAATATTCAGTAGCAATTTTTAATTCGCGATAGGCAATGGCTTGAATGCGCTGATCAATACTTAAGGTGATGTCATTTGCATGCTCACCCTCTTCAACAATATTAAGTCGTTCGACTACCATGCCATCACGAGATTTTCGTACTTCCCGCTTGGTCGGTGCGCCCGTTAGCCAGTCATCAAAACTGCGCTCAATTCCGTCTTGACCTTTATCGTCAATGTTGGTGTAACCCACCACATGAGCGACCACTTCACCAGTCGGATAATAGCGACGTGAAGATGATTTTAAATTGATGCCGGGGATTTTCAATTGCTTAATATAGTTCGCTTGTGCTGGCGAAACCTGACGTTTAATGTAGGCAAAACGACGCTTTTTATCTTTTACCGTTGCTAGTACATTGTCTAACGGCAGCTCTAATACATCAGATAATGCCTGCCAGCGTCGCATATCTTTTAGGCCATTATTATCGTGGACAATTTTAGGATCAACCCAGACAATTTCAACCGGCACACTAACTGCCAGCGCAGTACCGTGACGATCAATAATGTTGCCACGATGCTCTTCACTTACCGTGGTTCGCAAGGAACGCATATCACCTTGCTGGCGTAAGTGCTTTGAATCGACCAACTGTAGAAAAGTAACACGCGCAACGATGCCAACAAAGACCAGAATAATAAGACTGGCAATGACATAAAGCCGCCATGAGATGACGCCCGGTTGAATATTACCTTTCGCGTGTTTTTTCAATTTAATGACACCGCTATTTCTTTTATGGTTGATGGGCGTTTCATCAGTAGCTGTTCCTTCGCTATTCGTTCAATTCGGCTATGCTGAGCCAGTGCCATTTCTTCGACTAATAGATGACGCGCTTCGAGTTTTAGTTCGTCACGCTGTTGGCGCAACTCTTCCCAATGACCAATGTACAACCGATTTTGATGGCTGCTGTAAACGACAGCAATTGCCGAAGCCAACACCATAAAAATTAATACTACTAACCACAAGTGACTTAACAAATCAGCCGCAATGACCTTGGTTAAGTTAACTCGACGCTCGTCAGCCATCGTTGACTATAACTTCTGCGCGATGCGCAGCACTGAACTGCGTGATCTCGGATTCGCCGTGATCTCGTCTTTCGACGGTTTAATGGCTTTACCCACGGCTTTATAGTTTCTCGTTTTGTTAAGCTGCTCTTCGGTCATCGGAATGCCAAATGGCACTTCTTCGCCTTTAGATTGCTTGCGAATAAAGCGCTTAACGATGCGATCTTCAAGTGAATGAAAGCTTATAACCGATAAACGGCCTTCTGGCTTAAGTACTTCAATCGACGCCAGCAAAGCCTGTTCGATTTCTTCTAACTCACTATTAATATAAATACGGATCGCTTGAAACGTTCGAGTTGCTGGGTGTTTATTACGATCTTTTTTCGGCACTACTCGTGCAATAAAATCAGCTAACTGCTTAGTCGTTTCAAAAGGTGTCTCTGTACGATCGGCAACAATCGAGCGCGCAATATGCGTTGCCCAATTCTCTTCACCAAAGTTCTTAATCACATAAGCAATTTCGTCTACTTCAGCTTGAGCTAACCATTGCGCAGCGCTGCGACCTGACGTTGGATCCATTCGCATATCTAGCGGGCCGTCACGCATAAAGCTAAAACCACGCTCAGCATCATCAAGTTGAGGCGATGAAACGCCCAAATCCATTAAGACACCATCGAGCTGCCCCGTTAAGCCAAGATCTTCAACATAAGTCGCTAATCCAGAAAAAGGCCCAGCGAGAATACTAAAACGCGGATCTTCAACTTCGAGCTCTTTTGCTACTGCAATCGCAGTTGGATCGCGATCAATGCCATATAGGCGACCGTTAGGACCTAGTTTGGATAAAAGTTTTCGAGAATGACCACCACGACCGAAAGTAGCATCAATATAGATACCGTCAGGTTTTATAGCGAGTCCGTCTAACGCTTCATTTAGTAAAACGGTGACATGAGAAAATTGTTGAGTCATAATCTAAAGTGCAAGATCCTTTAAGCGAACCGAAGTGCTAAAATCAATGGTTTTAGCTAACGCTAAGTGTTCTAACGTTTGTGCCTGCCATTGTTCCTCACCCCATAGTTCAAATTTATTTACTTTACCAACCAACATTAATTTTTTATTAAAATCAGCGTGCTGCCTTAACGAAGCAGGTAACAATACCCGACCGTTTTTGTCCATCTCGCAATCGTTTGCATTACCAAGAATTAAACTCTTGATTGCCGCTTCTTGCGGTTCAAAATCGGACAACACCATCAATTTTTGTTCTATTGGTTGCCATTGGTTTATTGGATATAACATTAAACAAGGCCGTTTAATGTCTATGGTACACACCATCTTACCCTCGCCTTGCAAACGTACGAGCTCGCGATACACTGTTGGCATCGTTAGGCGTCCTTTTGCGTCGAGGTTAATAGCTGTGGTGCCACGAAACATTTATGCTTCCCTTGTTATAATCCCTAATAAATCCACTTTGTGACACTTTTCGCCACTTTAAACAATTTTAGGGTTATGACACAGCCTCGTCAAGGCACAATTGACGACTTTCGACCGGAATAGCACAAGAGTTTGAACTTAATAAAAAAGATATTTGATTTATTTTTGTTCGATTTATAATCTCGCAAGCAGGCAGGCTCTATGAATTAGGCTGCTCAGGCGCAAATATCTTTATATTCAGCAAATTAAACGCCAGAATAAAAAATTAATAAAATGAAAATTTTTCTGCTACTTATCCTGTCTATATGAGTAATCCATTAAGGTTGCGAGCAAAATATGAATAAATCAAAAATCATTATAGTAATTATCCTAGCGCTTATTATAGGGCTGTTCTTTACTTTGGGCTGGGATCAATATCTCAACCTCGACTATATTAAGACCCACCAAAATGAGTTCGCACAAAATTTAAACAGCGCACCAGTTAGCACCACCTTGTTATTCTTTATAGCCTATGTAGTGATCACCGGTGCCTCGTTACCCGGCGCCGCTGTTTTAACCCTAATTTCTGGTGCATTATTTGGCTTAGTTTATGGCACGTTACTGGTTTCTTTGGCTAGCACCGTTGGCGCAACACTGGCTTTTTTGAGTTCGCGTTACTTGTTACGCGATAAAATAAATCAAAAGTTTAAAAAGCAACTAACCACCATTAATCAAGGCATTGATAATGAGGGCAGCTTTTATTTATTCGGCTTACGTCTAGTGCCGATTTTCCCATTTTTTATGGTTAACCTAGTGATGGGGGTTACTTCAATTTCACTCAGACGTTATTTTATTGTCAGTCAATTCGGCATGCTGCCCGGCACACTGGCTTTTGTGTTCGCCGGCACCCAGCTAGGACAAGTTGATAGTATGGCGGGCCTTATTTCGGCTCCTTTATTATTAGCGTTCGCATTACTAGGCCTGATGCCATTATGTACCAAGCGACTACTAGACAAGCTGCAAGCCAATCGCGTTTATCGTGCGTATCAGCAACCTAAAACTTTTGATTATAACCTGATTGTTATTGGTGGCGGTGCTGGCGGTTTAGTCAGCTCCTACATCGCCAGTGCAGTTAATTCAAAAGTTGCCTTGGTTGAAAAACACCAAATGGGTGGCGACTGCCTTAATACCGGCTGTGTGCCATCAAAAGCCTTAATTAGAGCCGCAAAGTTTGCCCACGAAATCAAACAATCTGATCAGCTCGGTTTTGAAAACTCTACCACTACAGTCAATTTTAGTAAGGTGATGGCACGGGTCCATCAGGTGATTAAAACAATCGAACCTCATGATTCTGTTGAACGCTATCAAGGTTTAGGGGTTGATGTGATGTCAGCAACCGCCAATATTATCGATCCGTGGACCGTTGAGGTTGACGGAAAAAAACTCACCACAGCGCACATTATTATCGCCACCGGAGCCAGACCCTTTGTGCCACCGATCAGCGGCCTAGATCAGGTTAATTACCTAACCTCTGATAATTTATGGCAATTAACTGAGTTACCTAAGCGTTTGATTGTATTAGGTGGCGGGCCTATTGGCAGCGAATTGACTCAAGCGTTCGCGCGACTTGGCAGTCAAGTAAGCCAAGTCGAACTATTTGATCGAATAATGCCGCGCGAAGATCCTGAAGTGTCTGATTACATTAAGCAGCAATTACTAAATGAGGGGGTCGACGTACTAACCCAACATCAGGCACTGCGGATCGAGGTGATTGATGGTAATAAACGACTTATTTGCCAACATCAACAACAAGAGGTGGTGATTGAGTTCGACCAAATATTGATTGCGGTAGGACGCGCTGCTAATACCACAGGTTTTGGCTTAGAAGAGTTAGGCATTAATCTGCGCTCAAATAATACCATTGAGGTTAACAAGTACTTACAAACAAACTACCCCAACATTTATGCTGTAGGTGATGTTACTGGCCCTTACCAGTTTACCCACGTTGCTGCACATCAAGCGTGGTACAGCGCGGTTAACGCCTTGTTTGGTCGCTTTAAAAAATTTGCTGTCGATTATCGCGTTATCCCCTGGGCGACCTTTGTCGATCCCGAGGTTGCTCGGGTTGGCCTTAATGAAACCGAGGCGAGTGAGCAAGGGTTAGACTTTTGCGTTACCCGTTATGACATTGATGATTTAGACCGCGCGATCACCGACAATCAAGCCAAAGGCTGGATTAAAGTAATTACCGCAGGTTCTAGCGACAAAATCCTTGGTGTTACGATAGTTGGCCATAACGCTTCTGAATTGCTTAGCGAATATGTCACCGCGATGAAGCACAATTTAGGTCTCAATAAAATTCTCGGCACTATTCATCTTTACCCAACCATGAGCGAAGCCAATAAATATGCCGCGGGGGTGTGGAAGCGTAATCACGCGCCGCAATACATCTTAGGATTATTAAAGAAATACCATAACTGGGTACGGCGCTAAAATCAGCGAGTTAATTTAGGTTTAAAGCTAAAGGTGAGCAATCGCGTCTTTAGCTTTATATTAACCTGGCTAAATACCTGCTCATTTAGTTACCACAATGGCTATTAGCGCTGCTCACGGGCAGTGTTTTATCCTTAGTACTTGTTTACGTTAGTACCTGTTTACGTTAGTGCCTGTCTGCGCTGATTTATTAGAAAATATCAATTGATACAAAAAAACGGTTAAGCTTAATATTGAGCAAAATGGAATTTCAACATTGAATAATAAAAATATACTGTCCTACTACCGTGACTGCTACAAAGAAGATAGTGCAGATCTTAATCTATGGAATCTAAACAAGCTAAAAAAAGAAGACCGTTTAGTATTAGAAGGTCAAGATGATTTGGCCAATGGATTTCTGCCGCGCCTGCCAATTCCCCATGATTTTGCCGAGCAAATGATCAAGCGAGTAGAAATCTATCAACGAGAGCGTGTATTACTTTACGTCAGTTTCATCCTAGTGGGCGAGTTAGAAATAAGAGGAGAGCGCAAACAAGTCGTTTGCCCGATATTGTTAAACGAGGCGCAGATAGAGCAAGACGGCGGTAACTACTTCTTTTCGGTCGCAGAGCAAACACCAGAGATCAATGAGTCATTAACTCAACTACTGATGCCTGAGAGTGATGGAGCACCCGAGGTTGACGATGCAACCGACATTCAATCGGCATCACTTTGGACATCATGGCTTAAAGATAGCCCATTAAAGTTGGAGTTATTAGAATTATTAAGCTTTCCTAAGCTGGCCAGTATTACGGGCATCAGCAAGGCCGCTAAAAGAAAAATACCAACCTTACTGCCAGCGTCGATGTTGGTATTTGTCGAACGCTCAAAAAGTAGTCGCGGGGTACTTCACGAATTAGAAGAAATCATCGAATCGACCGAGCTATCACCGCCACTGATTGATTTAATAACGTCATCACAGGTGAGCCCTGCCAAGAAAACACTCAAATATGACTACTTGCCAGGCCTATTATCAAGCCCACAGAAAAAGGTTATTTCAATTGCGGCTACGGCCAATTTGGGATGTGTATCTGGACCTCCAGGCACCGGAAAAAGCTATACCATAGCGGCCATAGCTGCTGAACATATGGCGCGAGGTGAATCTGTGCTTATTGTCGCTAATAATGACGCAGCGCTTAATGTGATAGCCGACAAACTTGATGATAATTTTGGTTTGAGCGATGTCTCTATCCGCGCCGGTCAAAAAGAGTTTCTCAAGCAGCTAAAGGACTATATTGCCGACTTACTGTCGGGGTATTTCTCTGGGGAGCTAGCAAAAGAACCTCAACTATGTGAATCCCAGTTAAAAGAACTTAATAACTCATTAGGGCAGCTAGAGACTAGCTTTGTTAAATTCTGTCAGAAAGCCATTGTACGAGGGCAACGATTAAAAAGGCTAGAACGAAAATCACCGTGGATCAAGCGCCTTTATTTAGCTTTTAGCAGCAACCGCATACAAGAACTGGCCAAGCAATGGACTTTTTTAGAGGATATTAATCATCAACATATAACACGCGAAAAACTGGCGGGTGATTATCTCAATGCGCTAAAAGACAGTAACCTAAAAAAACTGGTCGAAACCCATCGTAAATCGCTACAAGCTTTTAATCTGGCGATACGTAGCCGTACCTCAAAAAGACAATTCGAGCTGTTTGATGATATTGAATATCCCGCACTGCTCGCGGCATTTCCGGTATGGCTAGTGAGCTTGAATACTCTCTATCGCGTATTACCGTTGAAGGCACAAATGTTTGATTTGGTGATCATTGATGAAGCAACCCAATGCAATATAAGCAGCTGCCTACCTGCACTCTATCGTGCTAAACGAGCAATGATCGTCGGCGATACCAAACAATTAAGGCATTATTCTTTCTTGGCTAAGAGAAAAGAAGCACAGCTGATGTTAAGAAATAATCTCAAGACGAGTGAACAGGGCGTGGTCAGCTATCGTGACAACTCGATATTGGATTTAACCCTAAATTCACTCAATAGTCACCAACAGTTGGCGTTTTTAGATGAGCACTTTCGCAGTAAGCCCCAGCTTATTCATTTTAGCAACGAGACCTTTTATCAACGTAAATTAAAAGTCATGCAGCACCGCCCCTGCACCAGTAGCGGTCATCTGCATGTACAGAGAATCGATGGCGTCAGAGATAAAAATGGGGTTAATCACCTTGAAGTAATGAAAATAATTACCTTTATTAAGGCGCAAATTAAAGACGATAATGACGCTGGAATTTGCCAAAGCATTGGGGTCATTTCACCCTTTAGGCACCAAGCACAATACATCGCAAAAGAGTTAGAATCACATTTTAGTGAAACCCAAATCAGCCAACACAAATTAAGAGTCGCAACCCCGTTCGGTTTTCAGGGGGAAGAGAGAGATATAATGCTAATCACTTTTGCTGTAGACAATGATTCCATGCGCGCCGCTGTTTATCTCAATAAAGCGGATGTATTTAATGTCACCATCACCAGAGCGCGGCACAAACAAATACTGTTCATTTCAATCGATGAAAGGTTATTGCCAGAACACAATTTATTGCGACGATATTTGAGCTCTATTAATGAATTTGAAGCCAGTCATGCTATCTCATCTGAACTTGATGAATTTCAACAAGGCGTCACCTCTGAGTTAGCTAAACTGGACATCACAACATGGTCTGGTTACACCATAGCAGGCACCGAAGTTGATATTTTGTGTCGATATAAAGGCCAATATCTAGCACTTGACCTGATTGGTTTTCCGGGACCGTGGCTTGAT
>Ga0209292_1001516_pt1 | contig 28278 bp, 25 predicted proteins | sample GOMGulsemesocosm_2_FD_184634 | JGI IMG/M metagenome (GOLD analysis project Ga0209292, IMG submission 184634) | Methane-oxidizing microbial communities from mesocosms in the Gulf of Mexico - GOM9C Gulf of Mexico (SPAdes) (version 2) | ecosystem: Environmental > Aquatic > Marine > Cold seeps... | reverse complement strand
TCATCTACTTTTTTAGTATAGATGTCATAATTTCAGAACCTAAACCTCGGTTCCAGGAATAAAGGTCAACACCAATAAAAGAAAGGTACCAATGTGAGTGATCAAAATGAATATTACGCTCAGCGAATGTCTCTTCTATTTCACGGTAACTGAGTTTGCAAGCAAGGTAATAACGCAATGCCATCATGATGATATCTGATGGGTAATGTCGTCCTGAAAAGTTGATTGTCATGTTATTGATACTCCGAAAAATATCGAAATATTATTAACACTTTGATTTACGTCGTCAACTTTTCGACAGAACCGCCAAGCCACTTGTTATAAGCGCGAATTGGCAAACTAATCATAACAAGAGGCACAAGATAAAGTACAGTGAAGAAAGATGTGGTCATACAGAATACAATTATTATTGCAATGTTGTATTTCGCCACCGCGCCGAAATTGAACTGAAAAACCAAGGGAAGCACACCAAGTATCAGTGAGAATGAAGTCATAAATACCGCATTAAAACGTTGAGAACAGCCGTCAATAATAGCATCTTTGAGTTTGGCTGGGTCGGCATGCAGGCGTGCAATACGGATCACTTCGTAAACCATTATTACTGCTTGTTTTGATGATAAACCCACTGCGGTCAGTATCGACAAACGTGTATAGATATTGTCCGATAGACCAAACAAGTCCAAAGCGATATATCCTGAAAAATAAGTCACAGGCACAGTCGATAACATGATGATCATCGGTGCGATAACGGAATCAAACAACATGGTCAGCAGCAGAAAGATCAGCAAGAGCGAAAACAGTGTAATGTTCATGTGTTCTGTCACCGATGATGAAATAGAGCGACTTGATCCGATGAAGGTGATGTTGTGTTCTGCGATGCCTTTCGACATCAGAATCTCTTTTAATGTATGTATCGCATCGTACTTATTTACGCCAGAAAGCGTGATACCACGAACTTGGACACTTGGTAGGCCATTGGTTCTATTGATGTTTAAGGTTTCAAATGAGGGGGAGACGTGTTGAGCAGCACTTTTCATTATTTTACGCGTGCCATCGTCATAGAGAGCGTAGTCATCAATCAAAGTAGTGTGCTGCACATTACTGGCATCGCGGGATGATGGCACAACACCTAGATACACCTTCACATTGTCATTAGCGTGCGACGTTTTTCCGATGTAATTCGGTTGAGAAAAAGCGGCGAACAAAGAAGCAAAATAGCGGCGTTCTGCACTGCCATAGGTTGTTGTGTCTGCCAAGGTTTCTATTTTGAATTGGTTCGATACATATTTGGAATCATGAATCAAAAATTCATAAAGCCCTGTCGCGCGTGCTTCTCGTAGCGTAGCCTCCACTTTTTCCAGCACTTCTTCGGTGTCACTCCCCGTAACGGCTATATCGATAGGGAAGGTAGATGCGCCAGGGATATCCGTCGGTAAAATCACAAAGGAACGACTTAAGGTTTCTTGCGCTAGCAATGAGGCCAAGCGCTCGGATTGTTTAACCAAAAGGTTATTTTTCTGCGGTTTATCTACGAATTGCTGTATCGTGTTTTGGATCATATAAGTGAGAGATTTCCACCAAGCTAGCTCTGTGTTCAGATTTTCTTTTTCACCTACAGGTACAGGTTCTTTTAGTCGTACATAGTGGGTGATCATATTGCTGCCTGGCAAGCCTGTTACATAGTTGGTTGAATCCACCCAAGGCAGTGCAAGAATACGTTGAGTTAAGGTACTTGCTTGTTGTTGAACATCAAAAGACGTAGCGTTCGGGCTAACTTCACTTAACACCAACAATAGGCGCTTGTCTTCAGGCGGAGCCACTTCGCTGTCGCTGCTTTCCCATGCAAAGAAACCGATCACTAACACACTTACTATCATCACAGCAGCCAATGATCGAATCATTCGGCTCTCAGCAAAGTGACAAAGTGATTGGCGGTAGGCACGCAACATAGGGTTTTGATACGACAGTGCTTCTGAATTTGGATCTTTTGATTGTGAAGTTAGCTTGCGTTGTGTCGGCAATAATTTGGGTGTGATAAGCACAGAAACGAACAAGGAACAAAGTAGGGCGATAGAAATGGCAATGCCGAACTCTTTACTGACCACGCTGTAATCGGCGCTTGAGAAGATATATGGCAAATAAACCACTACTAACGTCAGCGTAATGGCGACTAACACCATCAAAATGGCGCGTAATCGAATCAACTGACTGTCACTTTGGGGTTGCCCGTTTGGGGCAGAGTTGTTGTGCCCGTTTAAATAATCTGTCACCACAATAGAATCATCGACGACAAGACCGATAGCAATAATTAGTGCTGTAATCGTAATTAAGTTGATGGAATCTAAAGACACAGAATAGAACGTAAACGCCAACAGTAAAGAGAGAGGAATCGAAAGCGAAATCGCGAATGCTGAGACAAGAGAGCGGGTGGTGAAGTAGACGATTAAGCATGTTACAACAATAGACAGAATGATCGAAAGTAGGGTTTCTTTAATCGAGCCATACAGCATCACGGTACTGTCCATGATCTCCTGCGCTTGAATTTCTGGTTCGCTAACTAAAAAATCGGAAATCATGTTTTTGACATCGGTGGATACCGAAATCGGGTTAGCGCGGCCATCGAAGGTTGCGAGCATCACAACGCCATCTTTATCGTTGAACTTGGCCTTTACGCGTGTGTACTCGTTAGCCACGCGGAATGTCGCGATATCAGACAGGCTGTGACCTCCTTGAGCACCATCATTTTCAAGTCTCAAGGTCGCCATTTTTTGAATGCCATTGTCCACCGTTTTGTGATGGTAAATCTCGTAGTTTTCTCCGTCGACGAGATAACTGGCAGGCTGCGTAAATGCCGATTGAACCGAGTCATAGACTTGATTAAGAGCAAGGCCTGCTGCATTTAAACGTTCTTGATCAATATCAATATAAATCGCATCGTTCGGGCCAAAAAGTGCCACAGATTGAATGCCGGGTAAGCTGCGTAATATCGGCGTTATTTCACTTTCGAGCAATCGGCTGACCAGTGAATCTGAGCGCTCACTGGAGGTGAATACATACCCCAAGTCGGGAGCTAAATCACCATCATCCAACCCAGATGTCAGTTCATCAAGGTTGCTTTGTACCATAGGGCGGTTGGTTAGTTGGTTACTGATATCGCGGAAAACGGCATCAATATCCACGCTTTTATCGAATTTTCCTGTTACGCGAAGTGAATTGTTCCCAACCGTTAATCGGGTGTATTCGAGACCGTCTTGTTCTGCGAAAATATCCTCAATGTCACTGGCGACATGTGTGGCAATGTACTTCGCTGGTTTATCATAAAATTGGGCAGAAACAAAAATGGTACTGCTACGAGAGTAAGGGAATGACGTTAATGTGATAAATTTCAGCGCAGCAAGACCGCACAGAGTAATGAGTAAGATCAGAATGATATAGCCCATCCGTGACTCGAAATAGCGACCTAATAGCGAGGGAGTTTTCATCGCGCCATTCCTATTAGTTGTTGATGATTTATTACCTTTTCAATGCCATCGGATTGCGGGTTTTCTTCCGTCGTCTCTTTTGGCGCAGATCTTTTCACGCGAACGAGTTCATTATCAAGTAGCTTGAATGACCCCGCTGTCGCAATACGCTCTCCTGTGCTTACGCCACTTTCAAGCTTTAACACACCATTGTCATACCAACTGACTTGGACATAACTCTTCTTAACGCGACGGCCATCGAGCTTGAACACGTAGAATCCCTTGTAATCTAAATGTACATACTTGTTTTCAAGGAAAATACCCTGGTCCGCATGTTGAAGTGGCAAGGTTGCAGTGCATCGTTCAAACAGCGAACGATTGGCTGACATTGATTGGCCTTGGGAAGTAGTCTTATTGGTTACCGTGACATCGGCTGACGTTAAACTGCCGTAAAGAGTCACGAATTCACCGTTATCTTCTGGTTCATGGTGGCTATATTTTGCCGTCGCAATAACGTTGCCGTTATCGACAGAACGAAGGTGGATCTCATCGCGCAAAGCAACGGAAGAAAAAATATGAAGAGGGATATTCGAGGTGAACTCGAAAGTTTGGTTGCCATAGAAAGTCAGTACGGTGACACCTGGGCTCACACGATCGTGCGGCTTTACTGCTGGTGTTTCAAACACGCCATCTTCGGGGGCATAGAATTCGAACGATTCAAATAGTGAACGTTGATACGCAACTTCTGCTCGAAGGTTATCGACTTTGAGTTGCAATTCATCAGTTTCTAATTTGGATTTTGTTACACCAAATGAATGGAATCTTTTCAAGTTAAGTGCCATTAAACGCAAGTTATTTTGTGCAACTTGATAGTGATAGCGCACTAATTCGTTTTCAATTTTCAGTAATAACTCGCCCTTCTTAACCTGATGGCCACCTTTACGAACATAGATTACTTCGCCATCCACTTTAGGGGCGAGATGATAGATGTTCTGAGGTGCTATCATACAAGCCGATTGATAGATCTTGTTGCGCTGCTCTGTCTGTAGCAACAGGCTTTCAACTGTTTTTAGTTGAAAGCCTGCGGGAATATTAGTATCAGGTACTTTTTTCTTTACGCCTGCGAATGAAAAAAGTGAAGCTCCGAGTGCTACAGCAAAAACAGGGATAAGAAGAGCAAGTTTATTGTTCATAATGTCTCTTTTAAATGTCCTGGTTGAACATAGAAAGTGGCTCTGGCAATTGCAATTGTGCGAGGCCTCCTTGTTGCAGGCCTTGTTTTAGGTACTGCTTGTTGTGCTTACCGTTATCGTTGATTGGAATATAAATTAAACGTTCGACATGCTTGGGTAGGTGAGAAGAAAGTGCGGAACGTTTAAGCAAGCGCTCACGAATTGCTCCATCGGAAATATCTTCATCAATCTCCTCCACAATAAATGCAGTGATCTCAATGGTGTCTGCATTCACCAAGATGCAGGCATCACGGATTTCAGGCTGAGATTTTAACCACTGCTCTTGCTCTTTGCAGGAATATTTCAAACCATCAATTTTGAACACTTCATCTTTACGCCCGCTGAGGTAGAGATAACCGTCACTATCCATACAGCCAAAATCGCCAGTAGTGAGCTTCTTCTGGCGGTCATTTTTATCGAAGAAAAGTGCCTTACTGGTGGCATCAGGATTATCCAGATACTCCGTCATCACATGTGGACCAGAGACTACTATTTGTCCTTCTGTGCCGACAGGAACTGGCTGGTTATTCTCATCAAGAATTTCGATACGTGTACCCGGAATCGCAATACCAACGCTGTCAGGCTTTTCGGCATATTCGTCAGGGTGTAGCCATGTAGTGCGCTTACATTCGGTCAAGCCGTACATAGAAAAGAAGCGACAGTTCGGGAAGATGCTCTGCATGTATTCCACTTCACCACGGTGGATTGCTTCGCCTGTGTTGGTGATTGTCGTCACAGAATTTAGCTGTTTTGCGTTACCAAATTGTTTAATCAAGCGAGCCATGGAAGGAACAATCGGAAAATGCGTGGCTGCGATTTTATGCACTTCCATCAAATTCTTCTGCGGGATCATGAAAGAGTTGGTCAAGAAGGTCTGGCAGCCAGTGAATAGCGGAAACAAAATTTGATAAAAGCCATAATCGAAGTTAAGCGGTAGGGCGTTATATATCACGTCAGCACCATCAATTTCTAAATATTCAATGATAGATTGCGCCGCGAATAATACGTTTGCATGACTGAGTGCTACACCCTTTGATCGGCCTGTTGACCCTGATGTAAAGAACACTAAACCAATGTCGCTTGCGATAGGTTTACGCTGGCATTGTTGAGCGGAAACCTCGGTATCGCTTACGGCATTTACGTGGCTTTTTCGAAGCCAGCCTATTGCGTCTAATGTTTGGGCGTCGCTACCCAACTCGCTATAGTCGCTCAATTGGTATACTGCTTTGCCCGCATGCTCTGATGCAATTAACAGCACATCGGCTCTAAACTGATCGATGATAGCTTGGTTTTTTTCTTGATCAGCGCGAGCATCGATGGTGGCAAACAATACGCCCAATTTGTTGGCAGCGAGTAACAACGGCAACGTGTTCATACCGCGACCAGCGATATAAAGCAGACGGTCGCCAAGGCCTAGCCCTTTAAGTGTTAAAGCCTCTGCGTGGTCGTTGGTTTTATTGAGTAGGTCTGTGAACGTCCAGTCATTCTTAGCGTCACTCAAACATACTTTGTTCGGCTGTTGTTGTTGGATGTGTATTAACTGTTCGTAAAGAGTCGTTTTCATCGGGTCATATTCCTTATAGAGTCACAGACTGCATTTTCTGCATGAGATGGTGTTCGTAGTGAGATCGGCCGATTTCAAACAGAATGAAAATAGCGGATGCTAGAAAAGCTACGGCGAGTAAGGTGTATAGCTCAGTGCTGGTGGTGCAATAAGGGCGAACAATCTCAATTAGCGCAATTTCACCGCCAAGATAGAGAAAGTTGTAGATAAAAGCGCGACGCGAACGGAAAGTTTGTTCCATGTACACCGTCATGCCTACATAGGTAGAGAGCACCATTAATGCAGGTGAAATAATGCGAAGGTATTCCGCGCATTCTGCAGAGATGGAGGGCTCATTTACCAACCAAAGTGCAATATTTTCGCTGAAGATAAATACAGCTAGTAGCACAGGGGTTTGATAGATAATAGACTGAGTCACAAACTGCGTTACACTATTTTTCAGCATGCTGTAATCGTAGTCTGCGGAGTTTTTGTTGAAACGAATCGCTTGGTTCACACCGACCGCAATCGACAACATGATAATGAGGTTCTGAATTCGTGCATAAAGCGGAAAGGCAGAGGCTGCAGCATCACTGTATTGAAGCAAGACGTAAGTAATGTAGAACAACCATGCTATGAGTAATAAGTAGCTAGAAAATATAGGAAGAATAATGGACAGCAACTGCTTGCATTGTGCTTGTATGGCTGAGAAATACGCTAATGCGCGAGGTGTAGTTATTTCGCGTAAAGTTGGCGATAAACTCAGGCCCATAGTGATGGCAACTACTGTTGAACACGACGCTGCATACGGCATCGACATCACGCCGTAGCCTAGCTTTGCAAACACATAAATTAAGGTCAGTTGTAACAAGTTCGCGACAATCACAATGCTGGTGGCCAGCATATTTTTCTCTTTTGCAAATAGACAGGTCGTCAAAATAGAAGAGATAGTTATGGGCAAAAACACTAAGGTCATGGCAAGCAACAAATCAGAAAAATCGAGATAGGAGATAATAGGCAAGTGAAAATAAGACTGGAGCAGGGGCATCAGCCCCCACACCATCGCACTTAACCCACCAAAAACCACTACAGCCATGCTTAACAAGGCGGCAATAGCGCAGTGAACCTCGCGTGACCCCGCATCTTCATGGCTTGATACTATAGGTAATGCTCCTGCTCGTAGCGCATCAGACAATGCAGACAGCGTAAAACCAAATGGCATAAACACTGTGAGGATAAGAAGTGTGCGTTGGTCCTCTTGGCTGATTAGCCAAACTGCCAACAATTGTGTGACAAAGGTCGACGATGAAGACGCGAAGATAGAAAGGGTAGATGCGATATTTTTCATTGTCCGCTCCATGGACTTACGTAATCGTTCCGCTTTAGGATGTTGACTAAGTTATGCTTCTGGATAACGTGTGTGCCTTCCATAAAATCAAAGGCATAGCTGTCACGCATGAACTTGCGGACATGGATAAACTGGTCAGATTGAAGCCTATTGAAGTGTTGAAACAAGAACGGACGAATTTTTTTCACCAAGTCATCCAATTCGATTTTTGCCAGCGAGGAATACGCCATATTATCTGGCTCTTTATCTGCCGTCTGTGCGGCAACCAAATTCACGCTACGGATGGTTGCGAGAATGGTATTGAAATGGTGGCAAACATCTTGTGGAATACCTGCGTCTTTACCGTGTTCCAGTAAGATATCAACGGTAGCTTGTGCATAGCCAATACTCAAACCTACTACGCAAGGGCGCATCTTGTTAAAGGTGCGGATCATCGAAAACAAGCCTCGTTCGCAGGAATGGAGATGCTCGCCCAGCAACTGATCTTGCGGGATAGGAAGTTCATCAAATTTCAGATAGGACAAGCGAGCGCCACGTAAGCAATGCTGTTTCAACAAGCGCCGCTTCACCTGTGAAGACTCAATCATTTCTTTGGTGAGCAAGGCCGCCCGCGTTGCCAACGGACCATTCCCCGTTTTGAACAACACCACGCCCATGTCGCCTTTCGCACCGTTACCTATCAGCCATTTTTCACCACTTAGTGTACCGTTATAGCGTGATTCTAAGCGCCCAGCATCGCTGCCTTTGTTAGGTTCTGTCACGGCAAAGAATGTGCGACAATTGTGTTCTTTTAGGTAATCGTAAAACTGTGCTTTCTGCTCTTCTGAACCAGCCTCATTGAGGATCACTCCCGACAAACTTGGTCCCGGAGAGAATAATAACGCACCAGGGTCGCCGTAGGAAAGTTGTTCAAACATCCGCACTCGTTCTTCTGTGGTCATGGAAAAACTGCTGAGTAGTAGCGCGTCTAATTGAGGGTTACGAAAATCAGTGTTGTCGTGAATATCTTGGTAGTTATCTACCGCGGGTGCGATCTCACGAAGCCATTCTATATGTTCGCCATACAGCTCGCCATAAGTCGCAGAATATCTGTCTAAATTAATCATCGCCATTGCTCCAAATCATTTAACAAAAGGGCATATTGGAGGTGATGTTCGACACCACTTCCGGCAAGAATAGAGATGCCTCCTTGCAAATTTGAGATAATGTTAGAGGCTGCAAGAACGCGTTCAGACAGCGGGGTTAAGGTGTTAGGCAATGCTTTTACTGCCAATTGAATTTGGAACAAAAAACGATGGTAGTCGGTAATAGAAAGGCTAACATTTTCAATGTCTAGTAAGGTGATATCGCCGACTTTCTTAGCTTTCAGTCGTGTCACTAGATGGCGAAAGAGCACGGACATCTCTGCGTGAAAGCAAGATAGTGATTGTTTAACTAAATCATTCCATGCAGTTTGTTCATTTAATAATGCAGATGATAAAACGGGAAAAGCTTTTCCTGTATGTGACGGCACCTTTACTAAATAGGTATTAGGAAGGGTGATGAGGTTTTCTGTCTCATCAAGATTGAGGCTCACGGAAAAACCATGTGCTCTGGCTTGGCGGTCTATTATTGCAACGCTGCTATCCGCACCGTGAAAAATAGAGACCAAGGTTCCTTTTATTTTTTCTTCTTGCAGGTCATCCATAACGCTGCAATTATTTTCGAAATCGAGATGATACATTACAACGGCCTCAATAAGCTGATAGTTGTATTTAGCGATTCGGCGTCTTCATCAATGAAAACCCAAATGCTGCTACGGAATGAATCGGGGTGCTGCTGATATTCCCCTAAGAGCTTGGGTAAAGTATTTACCGAGTACTCCGCGGGTAGGTAGTGTGCGTTCTTCAATAAATCTGTAGGAATTTTTCCCTTGTCAGATAAATAATCTAATTGCTTATATGCAGTTGTATTTCTATGAAGGAACAGCGTGCAATCAGATGCGGGTAATTTGTGTTTTTCCAGTAGATTTTCTAATTCCTCTGCGAGAGCAAAATTTGACGAGTAAATTTTGTTCTCATTCAAGAATATTGAGTCTTCAAGTTTAAAAATGGCACCATGACTATTTGCTTGGCTGACAAAAAGAGCAGACCCACTCGAACTTACCGGCATGATATTGTTATCAGGTAGGTAACGAGGCACGGAACTTTGCTCCATACCTACCAATATTTTAGTGCGTGAGTCCTCTAAACTGTCAGTGTTAAAAAGGATGTGTAGTGCGGTAGTGGTCGCGATTGACCCAACATCGCACACATCGATAATCTCAGCGTTTAGGTCACTCTTCCATAGGAAGTAGGTCGCGAAAGCCGAGTACTCTGGATCCCACTCTGGTGTCCAGTAACTAAAGGCTACATCGGATATATCAGGGTAAGTGGCGAAAGGTAAGCCGCCCCCTAGCACCGTATCAATGATGTTGGCATAACTATATTGGTCACCAGCCAAAAAGGTTTCTTGAGACAGGTCTTTATCGGAAATGCGGTATAAGTCCTTAAAGTAGGTTGTATACCGTTCACGTGGTTCCTGTCGTAGGCTTCTTTTTTCGAGTGGGAAATATTGGCAATAATTAATGTACATAATTAAGCTGCCGGAACGAGTTCTACATTTTCAACAATGTAATCAACCATTGCTCCAATTGAACTGAAATGACGTTCTTCTAAACTTTCTGGGTTAATAGAAAAGCCATCAATAGATTCTTCAAGTTCCATCAGAAAGGTTAGAGAGCCTAGTGAATCCATACCTAAATCATCACGTAGGCTGGTGCTTTCTTGAAGCTCAACATCTTCAGGAATGGTGATGGTTGATTTCAGAATAGATACCATATTTTGATACGCGTTATCTCTTTGCATAATTAACTCCATTTACGTGGTTTAGTTGTGTGAGTTCTAATCTAAGTTAAATAAGTAAATTTTATAACCTGCCACTTTTAACAGTAAGGGGAAAAATATAGTGTGGGAAGAGGTGGCGGTACTGCCTACTGGTATTGTCAACTTAGCAACTATCTCAACAATTATGCGATAATCTCCCGATGAAGAATTCTAATCTATACGCAGGTTATCGTTATCCTGCACAAGTAATCAGCCATGCAGTTTGGCTTTATCATCGGTTTACACTGAGCTTTCGTTATATTGAAGAGTTGCTCGCTGCTAGGGGTTTTACGCCCATCAATGGCATTCGGTTAACGATTATGAGTATAATTAGAAATAGCATACATTTAGTTAACTATTGATTTTATGAATGAAAATGAAGTTAAAACACAAGATTTCTGGAACCCTATACAGTCTATAATCGAACATAAATGTAATGAATTTGATAAATGTTGAAGGTAAGGAATTTCAATGTTCCTTACCTTCAATGTAGGCAGGTGTTTATGACCTATTCTGAACTGCAATGGCAGTCATAGATTCCTACACTGGCGTACTAACATGATAAATCGCAAAATCACCTTAAAATGACCTGTTTTCCAGAATTTAGATACACTACTCCCCCTGTCAGCTACATAATAGACATTCTTTTTGCGCCCATTATCATTGATGTACTTAATTCTTAGAGCGATGTGCCCGCCCGATATTCAGCATAAATTAGCCTACTTTGACACAAGATGCATTCGAACGGGTCTATTTTCACGTATGCCTTTAGCATCGACGCGAAACCAGGTAGTACAGGTTTCTTTTTTTCTTCCATATCCAATGCTTCATACACTTTAGGTAGCATCACTCCCCGACGACGATTAGAGAGGAACCCGTAATAACGTATCATTTTGAATCCTTTATCAGGGATGTGCTCGACCAAACTCGCTATTAACGCGACCTGCGGTAGCGTTAAGCTTTCAGTTTACCTGTCCGGTGGTCAAGGTAATTAAACGTTAATAGTCCACCTTTGCTGTAATGACGCAGGCGGGAGCCTGAAATGGGCGGACGTTTTAAATAGCGACCAAGGTAAGCCACCGTCTGCATGATGTTATCTGTCTTCTGGAAAAATGTAGCTTCCAGCGCCGCTGATACTGACTATCGAGAAAGCGAGACCTATTCGCGCTCTTCTCTAATGTGGGAATAACGCGCTACAGAAAGGTCTAAGTCATCATACTGCTCACGCAGTAATGTGACGATTGCATATCGCCAACAAGCCTCAGTTTCTTTGGTTTTGAAATAAATTGGTTTCCATGCACCGGTTTTAAGACAAATACCACCTCTGGTCACGGACTGGTGAATATGCGTATTCCAGTTAAGTTGACGACCGTAGGTGTGGAGGGCACAGAGGATACCAATCTTCTTTGCCCACGCTATTAAGATTTGAGCTGCGCAGTTAAATAGTAGTCCTAGTAACGAACGGTTATAACGGAATATTTCCCAAAGGGTGTCAGGCATAGTGAAGGTGATATGTTGCCATTCACAATCAGGCAATACATGTTGTTGGGTTTGAACCCAATGCTCTGTGGCCTTGGTGCCACAGCTATTACAGGCTCTGGATTTGCAGGTTTGGTGGATATATTTGGTATGAGAGTAATTACCGTTTGACCAAGCATACTTTCGAGAGCCGAATGTAGCAGTGCCGCAAGCGAGCATCTTAGTGACATTTTCAATAACAGCATCACGAACATGACCAATATTCTGATTGAAATACGTTAACCAGGCATTATTTTTATTGAAGAGGTCTTTGAGTGGTTTGTTTGGTGCATAAGCAGAAAGATACCTGCTTATGCCTATTATGAATAGTTAAATTTACAGCATGTTAGTTGCTGCCGTAGGTGGCCTATGTTCGGTTTGAGTAACCCCTTTTTAATCGCAAGGGCTACAGCATGTTGACGATTAGATGCACAGAGCTTCTTGATGCTGTTATTTAAATGAAATAACACAGTACGCTCAGAAATATTGATAATTTTTGAAATCTCCCAAGCAGTTTTCCCTTCTGCGCCCCAAAACAAGCACTCGGTTTCCCGCTTGGTGAGTGATATTTCTCCATTATCTTTATCCGTTTTTGTGATGGAGTGATAACGCTCAATAAGGTGCGTCGCAAACGTGTGACTAACAGGAATAACCGTATTAAGCTTCTCACATTGAGCATCAACATCGCCAATAGCCATGCTGAACAACGCAAAATCACCAGACATAGATCTTATCGGTACTGTAAAACCATTACTCAGGCCATATTGACGAGCAACTTGCATAAGTTCAAGCTGTTCAGGGGCTTGATACTCATCACATTGCACGAGTAAATCCCAACGAATAGGGGATTGATTAAACATTATATAATTCACGACAGGATCAACACTTTGATTATTCTGTTTAAAATATATTTCTAGCCAATCTTTGGGATAATTACTAAACGTGTGGACAATGGGAGAAAATAGAGAACTTTGATCTATTATTCCAAATAGATAATAAGGAATATCAACTGATTTACAGAAATCTTCACAAATAAGTGACAAATGTTCTCTATTTTTAATCTCTTTTAATTCACTTAGAATATTAGAAAGCTTTTCTGTATACATTATCGTATTCTAATCCTTTATTTTTATAAGCTATAATATTACTTACATTGAAACAACAACAACCTTTAATTTATTTTACATTATTTTACATTATTTTACATTTGACATCAATTTAAAGCCTGTGATACATATCTAAATAACTCATTAAAATTAAAGACTTATGAATTACATTATTAAAAACAACAACGAACCTGCTTAGGTTGACATTGCTTAAAGTTTCACAAAAATGAATAAGGGGTTGCTAAATCGGTGTTTTTCAAGACAGTTGGCACTCATTAGTTAATTTTTATGATCCTTCTTTCTCTGGATTTAATGTTACCTCGCCAATTGCATTACAATTTTGAACATCACCCGACCTGCGTAACGGATTCTAAATCTTCGCTTCGAGTTGTATTTCCTTTCTTTTTTTTTAAATATCACCGTCTAATCCATCATGTAGTTCACTTGGTGGGACAAATTAAATACGGCTATGTTTATGCTCATAGTTGCACCAATCTACAAATCCTTGCACCCAATATCGCACTTCAATTAAGTTATGAAATCCATGTGATGGCCAATTAGGTCTGTATTTTAGTGTTCTAAATGTCGACTCAGAATAAGGATTTTCATTGCTGACTCTCGGTCGATTATATGATGGTGTAACGCCGAGCTCTTCCATCTTGACTTTCATCGTTACCGCTTTCATTGGTGCGCTATTATCCGAATGTAAAACAAGGGGTGCTCGACCTATTTTTTCACGCTAACAAGTGCGTTATAATAACTCCCCTGCCTTAATACCACATTCGTTTTCATGTACTCCGTAACCCACTATTTTACGACTGTAAATATCCTAAATCATATACAGATAGAAATATTGACCTCGTACTTTTGAGTGGCAATAAGTAATATCCCACGACCAAACTTCATTCGCTTTACTAGCCGTATAAGTCGTCGATCGACTCACTTTCTTACGCACACGACTTCGGCCTCTATGAACCAGCTGTCCAGCTTGTTTGAGTGTGCGATAGAACGTAGATACAGACCCGAGGTACTCATTTTTATCTAATAGCGAAGGCACTATTTGTGATCGCGGTAAACTGACGTATTTATCGCTATTACAAACTGTTATTATCGATACCTGTTCAGCTTTAGACAACTTGTTTTTAGGTGCTTTTCTGTCTGCTTCAGGCCGCTTATCAGCGACGACTAATCCATCTTGTGTAACCCAACGACGGTAAGTTCTCAGGCTTAAATCCAATTTCGCTACAAGCAAGCTCTTTACGTGCGCCCGTTTTAAAGGCTGTATCAATGATTGCAATTAATTTTTGACGTTCTAATACAGGAGTTAGCTCTCCTCGTCGCCTAGGTCGCAGAGAGCATTGAACTTTTTTCGCAGCACCAATAACTCCGCAGTTTCAGCAAGTGCTTTCTCTTTACGCCTCAGCTCTTTTCTCAGCGATTTAATTTCTCTTTTATCCGCTTGAGCTTCTTTAATACTGGATTTATCTTTGATTTTATTAGGTTGTACGCTTTGCACAAATTCTGCTTTATAGGCTTTTTTTGTTCTGGATATAAGCCATTTCCTCTGCAATAACTGGCGATTTCGGAGCCTGTTAACGTGCCAGTTTCAATGATGACGGCAAGTTTACTTTCCGCTGTCCAAGTTTGTGAAGTAGCCATTTTTACACCGTGTTGCTGTGCTGTTTTAAGCCAAATATACAAAGTGTTATAAGGGATGTCTTCTTCGCTTGCGACCTCACTTACCGTTCGAGATTGTGGTGGTAACATTTTACTTAAAGCTGCGTCTTTTCTTTCTGATGAATATCGAGTCATTCCAACCTAAATTACCGCACCCTGTACTTATGATTAACTGAAATCTAAGGGATGACAACTATCCTGACACAGGGGGGAATTTAGATTCACATAGCTTTGAACTGTTAATTGTGACAGCTACTTTCACTAAGGAGGCTGTAATAATCTGAGAGTTCGTTCTCAACTAATCTTCACAAATTGTTATCGAAAAAAGGAATGACCGTGAAACAGTTAATTACTCTAACAGCAGAAACAAAATTAAATAATTCTATTATTTTACATAATATTTTCCGTCAACGTCATAGTTGTTTCTTAGATAGATTAGGATGGGAAGTAGATTCATCGCAAGGGATGGAATCAGATATTTTCGATGAAGTGGATCAAGTTAGTTATATAGCACTACTGAAAGAAAAAAAAGATGTAATTGGCTCCTGGCGTGCTCTGCCAACACAAGGAAAGTACATGTTAAAAGATGTATTTCCTCAGCTACTTCAAGGTGAAGAAGCCCCAATAGAAAAGGGTGTCTGGGAAATATCGCGCTTCACCACATCAAAAGAAGACTACGAAAATGCTACCGGTTGGTTCGGCTATAACACACTTAGACTAATCCGTTCATTCTACGATTTTGCACAAGAAAATCAGATTCAAACCTATGTACTAGTCACAACCCTCGGTTGTGAAAGAATGTTACGCTCACTGGGCTTAAACATAAGCCGAATGGGCGATGGGAAATCATTAAAAGTAGGTAAAGAACGTTCTGTAGCCTTGCGGTTGGAGGTTGATGCGAGCTTGAATATTAACATTGCTTAAGTCACCACCACAGGCAACTACTATTTCGTAAAAGCATTAAGCGTAAACCCTGTTTCACTACGATGATGATAGTGCTCTACCTGAGAATCTTTCAGTAGGGTAATCACTCACCTACAATGGTATTTAAAACAAGAGCTTTATCATCATTAATCAATAGCCAAAGTTAAAAACATCCCTCACGTGGCTATTTTCCACACTAGGCGCTATCTACAAGTACTGAAATGCGGTAACTTCCACTATTGTGGCAGATTTTAAAATAAGCGACCATCGGTATAATAAACTTAGATAATATATTAATGAAGAGAGTAACTAAGTAGTTTAGGTAAGTCTCCCCCCAAATTCCAACTATACAGCCCCAATATAAAAGCTCTTGCCCACTATTATGAAATCACAATTAGATAGGTGCGTTTAGAGCAGCATCTCCGTTTACGCGATCCGCCTGGAAGAGATTGTGCTTCCAATTTGGGAAATTAATGACAAAAATCATCTACATTACAAAAATTAGGACTCAAGAGAAACTCTATCAGTAACTTTTCTTGCCACTTGTCTGTAATGTGATACATGCACGTTAGTGATACCCCTGCGGCATAGGCAACATTCCCTTGGAATCTATGGAGATTTCAATATTATTAACATGTAGTGGCTGAAATCTTGATCATTGAGGCATCTAAACCATGCCACCATCTTAGGTACATTCTGGTTTAGATTAAAGATTACTTATCATACATTACCAAGGTACCTCTCAAGCTTAATTATGCCTTTTTACCGAGCTTTAAAATAAGTATTTTCGCAGTTATTTTTCAGGCAAATACAACAAATTAACTTGAGATTCAAGCTTAGTAGATAACCTTACTTTTAATTTACTATTTCATTCAGAGAATCAGAATTTACACCTTCTGCAAGATTGATATATCTGCGTTTCATTTCTTCTATCGAGTCCTGCTTCCCTATTTTTTTCAACCCATTAGCCGTAACAAGGAATTCAGCTGGAAAACCGTGCCCTATGAATAGACCAGGGGAACTGGTAATAGCATACGCTCCAACTTGGTGTACCACTAAGTAATCGCCAACCGCAATTGGTTCTGACTCAAATTTGTCAGCTATAATGTCTGATGGCGTGCACAGTGGCCCAACTAGTGTATATCGCATGATCTCGATTTCTGATGACTCATCATTATTAACCGTAATACGCCCAGGCAAACCAGATTGAGCGATCTCTTTTAAACTCACTCCTTTTACTTTATTGATAAAATACGGTTTTCGCATCAAGCTGGCGAAGGCAGTGGCGCCATGGAAAATATTGTATCCTCCATCACATACCACAAAGTTTTTCCCTCCCGATTGTTTAATCGATTTCACCTGCACGACAGCTTTTCCATTATCACCTACAATAAAGCGTCCGCTTTCAAAAAAGAGGCGTGTCGCCTCCGTTTCTGTCACCAGTTTCTGTTGCAGTGAGATCAAGGCTTCTTTCATCAACTCGAGCGATAACGCTTCTTCCCCTTTATAGTAAGGAATGCCAAAGCCACCTCCAAGGTTTAGCCATTTGAGAGGCAATGAAAAGCGCATTTTTAGTTGAATCAAGTAATCACACAAAGCAGAGAAGTTAGCAATGAAACTGGAAGGTTCAAGCACACGAGTTGTTGCATAAATATGAACTCCCTCAATAGCAATTTTGTGTGATTCAGCGAGAGCGATGAGCGAAGATAAATCATCTTCCGTAATACCAAACTGAGAAGCTACACCGCCCATTTTCATTGAACCGCCCGAAATTTCTATGTTTGGATTAATGCGCAGAAGAATCGCGGTATCCGAATTATAACGCTGTTTTAACTTGCCCAATTCAACCAATTCGTCAGCACTCTCAACAGCCACAAACGCAATATTATTACGCGCACACTCCGTTAATAGCCGCGTTGATTTATATGGGCCGACACAGCCAATTTTTTTTAGATCAACACCACTCGAAAGCGCTACATCTAGTTCGAATGCACTACTTACATCACAACCTAGCCCTTGTTTAACAATACTATTGACAAGCGAAGGATTCGGGTTTGCTTTGAGTGAATACAGCACGGTTGCCACATTAGGCAACGTCACTGCTTTTAAGCGTTCACATTGCTGTTGAATACCCTCTTGAGAATAGACATAAAACGGTGTTGGTGGAAGTGACCTGCTCGAAGGTTTCAGTTCAAGAACGCCCGGTTTTGAAGTATTTGACATCATTGATTATCCCATTATGGATTCTTAAATTCTTTGTATGTCAGGCAACGCTTTGCAGGTGCATGATGCACCATATCTGCTGACTCCAATTCATTATTGCTGGTATTGATAGTGATAAGGATCAGTGAATTATGGCACGCCTTATCAGTACGCAAGCTCATATACACAAAATATTCGAGGTACTCCTGGTTTCGCTCCTCGCGTAAAAATGTGAAGTTGTTAATCTCATCCTTTTCTTCAAAGACCCATGGACTACCTGATAATTCATGTCCATTCAACATATCTCGCACTTTCTGCTCATCAAAACTAGATTCAGCATTCACAAAAGACACCGGCAACAGCAGAGTAAGCAGACACATTTTTTTTATTACAGTTTCAAGCGTTATTCTCAACATTATTATTCCTTTGATTATACGATTTATCCCTTTAATTACTTGGGTATGATTCCTTGTTATTACAAACTAAGAAAAAAATTCAAAAAAAGAGAGTAATGTTTATTCATGTTTAGATAATACGTCAGACCAAAATAAGAATACTAACTGTTATAATTGACAGCTAGGTAACGAGCAGGTATTCAATCAAAATTAGTTCCATAAAATCATAAGTGGAATTGCACTATGGCCCAACTTAATTACTGGTCGAACACAGCAACATACAGAGAGCCTGTCGAAACTACCCTATCCGACCTCGGCTACGACACGGGCTATATAGGTATCATCAAGAAGATATTTCGCATCGTTAAGACACCAGTATCCAAGCTGTCACCATTGCAATACTTGCTACAAGATACCTTTTGTAATCAAATCGAATTACAGGGTTCAGATACGCTCACATACACCCACACTGGCCAAGACGTTCATCCCTTCGGGCAGTCTTGTTTGCGCTCACTTAATCGCTCAAGTCATGGCAAAGGTGTATTGTTTGGTTCAACCGCCAGCAACTGTGCTTCGACATTTAAAGTATTCGACCTCTACCGTCGTCGCCAACAAAAATGCTCATTAATGAGAAAACGTCATGTGATCGTGACTTGCGACACTGGCTTCACGCCGATTCTCAAAGATATCCCAGGATCGACCGTCACTGGCGACGCTCGAAGCGCGATTTGTTTAGATGACGGTTCTGCTGGCGACTATCAGTTTGTGAACTACGAATCACAGGTTTATCCCGCACATTTTGGTGGCGCGTGGGAAGATACTGAAAAGCACGCGCTCTATGAAAAAACCTATAAAGATCGGGTTGTTGCCCTGATTGAACAATCACTCATCAGCCTCGATATAGATGCAGAGAGCCATATCGCCATTGTGCCCCATAACGTGAATGTCTACACATGGAAAGCCATTGAAAAAAAACTAAATAATCCGCAACTCGCATTCTTCACTGATGGTGTTACTGACCATGGTCATTGCTATGGCAGTGATGCTTTCATCAATCTAAAATTGCTCGAACAGCATTATATTACTTCCAACAATCCTGCAGGTAACACCTTAATAAATAACAACTCAGCAGATAAAACCTCCCCCCCTATCGCTCATCCCTACCCTGACTATTTTCTTTGTGTTACTGCGGGTGTGGGTGGATTTTTCTCAAGCGTTACCCTGAAACGGACCGACACGAAAAAGGACCCGTCTTATGACTAATACCACAATGCCCGAGAGCACTTTAGCAATTACCTCTCTACAACAAACCATCGCATCGAATATCGACCAATTTGGCGACAAAGTTGCAGTGCGATATCGTGATACCACCTACAGCTATCACAATTTGTTAGTGCTTGCTAGTCAACTTCGTGATCAACTCAATGCCAATGGTAGCATCAAAAAAAATGTGCCTGTATTAACGTGCTCACGTTCACCACTGTTTGCAAATTTATTCAACTTATTACTTGGGCTTGAATGCATCCCCTACGAGCCCATCTCACTTAACGAACCGTTCGATCGTGCTATTGCAAAAGCAAATAAATGGCAAAACTTCGTCTTATTGACAGACACACAAACTGAAAGCGAACTTACTCAAATTTCAGCACGTGCAAGCCTGACTCTTATTGCTGATGAAAACCTCTCTTATCGCGCGATCTCTTGCCCTGAAAACGCAGGAAACACGACCGGGAAAAACACGCTCTCGCTAGAAAATTGTGTTTATATTTTGTCCACATCTGGTTCAACAGGGGTACCAAAATCTGTACCGATCCAAAGTCATAATCTTAACAGTTACTTGTCAGCTGCAACTCGCTTTTTCAACGTCGAACAAGACGATCATTTTTCGGTGATCCACGATGTCTGTTTTGATTTCAACATACATGAGCTGTACCTGCCGGTTCACAATCACGGCTGCCTTTGTATTGCCGATAAATCGGATTTACTCAGCCCTGCTACCGTCAGCAAATTTGTTGAACGACATGACATCACTTTTTGGTCTTGTGTTCCATCTTTCATCAACCACCTAGACCACTTGCGTAAGTACCACAGCCATACATTCAACCGCATTCGTAAGACCATGATTTGTGGCGAAGCACTGACCTTAGTCATTCAGCAGGCGTGGCGAGCCCTCGCGCCCAATAGTCGCATATTCAATTTGTACGGCCCAACCGAATGCACCGTGTCAGTGTCAGGGAAAGACATCACACACCCTCATCAAAACGACATTCATAATGGTATTCTTACCATAGGTGATGCTTGGGACAACACCTTTTTCTATGTCCTTAATGAAGGGCACATCAGCAAAATAGGTCGTGGTGAATTGTTGGTAGGTGGCCCACAAGTCTTTGATGGGTATTTCAGTGAAGGCCATGTATGCCGAGAAAAGCTGATCGAAGACCCGCAAACTGGACAGTTTCTCTATCGCACAGGTGATAACGTTGAACTATCCACAGACAAATCGAATCATTACCTCGGTCGCGGTGACGATCAATTGCAAATACGCGGGCACAGAATCCAGAAGAACGAGATATTACATCTCATTCGCCAAACCATTCCTTGTTCAAATCTCGCAGTGGTGGAAAAAAACTCCAGCAATGGCACCATCGTCGGCATCGTGTTGTTTATCTCAGGAGAAAACTTGAAAGAGGTTGAGATTCGTCGCCATTTGACGGGCACGCTACCAAGCTACACTTTGCCATTGAAAATTAATATCGGCCCTCTACCGATGAATAAAAACATGAAGATCGATCACAAAAAACTCTTTGCAGACGTAAACCCAGAGGTGAAAACTCATGAGAATGGATGATTGTGAAAACATCGTACTGTCTATCGATGCCATTTGTGTGGTAAGGCCGAAGCAAAAACTCATCTTGGTGGATCATTATGATTCCGTGCATTGCACCTCGTTCAATGCACACATACTGAAAAAAATGATGGGGATTGAAACGGTCAATGTATTGCCCGACAACGAACCACATCAATCACTTATGATACCCTTGGTCTCACTTCCAACGAACCGCGACGAAGATGTAGAATTGCGTAGCGCTAATACCGGTGCCATGCGTGCTCAATTTGGTCAATCTATTGACCGTTCATTGGCAAGAATTCACAACCTCATCCCTTTGGGGTTGAGCAACGCCAATCGTTGCGTTTCTTTGTTTAAACAGCTCGATATTATTTCGCGATCCGCCCCTGCGCTTCGCCATTACTGCATTCATAATGCTGAATTGGCATTCAGCAAAGAAATGCGCATAACACGTGGCTTATCCGTGCAGGGTGACAGCAATACCAGTTTGCGATTAAGCCACACCGATACACCAAAAATTCAGGTGAGTAGCGTGTATTTACACTATGACCGCAACTTTTCGCGAGGCATTTGGGCTGACAATGTGGAAAGCAAAACCTACGAAGAAAACTATCGCCAGAATATGCACCTGGTGATCCAGAGCGCCTTAAACAAAGCCAACGTCACCCTTTCACAAATTGACCACTTACTCCCACACAACATCAACATCAAATCATGGCGTTTTCTTTGTCAATCGCTCGACTTGGCTGAATCGCGATTGTTTTCGCGAAACATACAAACCGAGGGTCACTGCTTCTGCAATGACATGGTAATCAATCTCAGCGATGCACTTGAAGAATTCGCCCATGAAGATAACCCACCCTCCGCAGAAAACCCATTGCGTTTTCTTGCTGTGGCAGCTGGCGCTGGCGGGATGTTTGGCGCCTGTGTACTTAATGTTATTCAGCTAGAAGGATTACGCAATGAGAGACATACTATATAACATCATGGCTGAGGCGAACGATCGCGTTGCAGTTCTCGACCAAGATAAAATCTACAGCTATCAAGACCTGTTGAATGACGCAACTTTGCTACACAAAAAACTCACCGTCGCAACGAATGGTCAACCCACAGGTACGCACATTTTAATGTCCGCGCAACGATCCTATACCAGTGTTGTCATGTATGTATTCAGTGTAGTATATGGCTATACCTTGGTACCAGTCACGGCGGAGATAGATAATCGCTCACTCGCAAGACTAATTGATGAGCTCCCTATCGCTTTCTTTTTCACAGACATTTCTTCATCACGCTTACTCACCGTGGCTAAACAATCAGGTAGCCCGACACTCGTGGCAAGTTGCGGAGATCTACTCAATGAAGGCGTTTTTCATCAACCATGCCCTCCTAGAAATGTGGGTAACGAAAGGATCCCCACGCCAAGCACAAACAACCCTGATCTTTACTTAATTTTCACTTCAGGAAGTACAGGTAACCCTAAAGGGGTTAGCGTCGAAACCCACAATTTACTAAACTACCTTGAAACCACGCGTGATGAGTTTGGCATTCATGCTGACGATATACTGAGCCATATTTCCCCACTCAGCTTTGATTTCAGCATCCACGAAATCTTCATCGCCCTGTTTAATCAAGCCGCGATAGCCGTACTTCGAGAAAATGACAAATTCAATTTCTCAGGGTTCTTATCACGTCACGCGGTGAGTGTGTGGGCATCAGTGCCATCAACCGTGGCGTATTTAAACAAAACTCGACAATTGAATCCGAACCAATACCCATCTCTACGCTTGGCATTTGTCGGGGGCGAGCCAGTTCAACCCTCGATACTTCATACTTTGTCGTTGGCCGCGCCCAACTGCACAGTTTACAGCTACTACGGCCCTACTGAATGCACCGTAGCTATGATGGCATGTTTGTATGATCCTACCATGGAATACTTCCAGCACATGCCACTCGGGCAACCTTTTGGTGGCCACCGGTTGTTCATTCAAAGCGAGCAAGATGCGACGTTTCACGAGACAGGAACGGGCGAAGCCTACATCGCAGGGCCACAGGTACTAAAAGCTTATTGGAAGAACCCAGAGCAAACGTCGATTCATTTTTCATATCACCCCGAACACGGCTACATGTTCCGCACTGGCGACATTATTCGCATCGAAGAAGATGGCAATCATGTGTTTATCGCGCGCCAAGATGACGATATCAAAATTGGTGGATACCGCTTTAACACCGCTGCATGTCGAACTTTTGTTGAGGAAATGACGAAGGCCGAAGATGTGGTTGTCACCCTTTTTTCAAGCAGTAGTGAAGGCACGTTTGATCGCCTCTTGGTGATCACCGTGAATGCCAAAATTAGCGAAGCAGCCTTAGCACGTATTTTTCGTGATCAATACGATAACTATGTTCAGCCTCACTTCATCAATGTATCTGAACTACCCCGCAATCGAAATGGCAAACTCGACAAAAAAACTTTAATGGACAAGGTGGCAAGCCATGTTTGATCAAGAGATACATCAGACGGCGTTTACCCATACAGGCAGGGTAAACCCTTCCTGTTGCGTACCATCACTTACCAAGGTAAAAACGCGATTCAATAAAGAAATCGCGGTGTATAACCGTCTAATCACCATTGATAGCAAGCCTACTAATATCGCGATTTGGGCACCTATTGATGAGATAGCACAGGCAAAAAAGAAAGCACGCAACCCCATGTACTACTACCTCACGTACAAGGGCGATGCAGCTAAAACCCTCGATATTCAAGCAAGACCTGATATAGAGGTAAAAAAATTGTGTTTGATATTTCCTGGTTTTAATGGTGGCCCGTTTGATCATTTTCACCTCGCAGAAGCACTAGCCAAAGCGGGATATTGGGTGATGTCTGTGGGCTGTTATATCAATCCAAAACTAAAGCCGAGTGACGACCCCAACAAAATCTCACTGGCGCTTGAAGATGCCTATGCCATCTACCCCTCGATATTGGATGCCTTCACACAGTTAACCGGGTTACCCATTTATCCCAAGGAAATAGGAAAGATTCGATACCTATCATTCTCCGCAGGCGTCTACCCCTTATTGCGCGCAATCAGAAAGGGAAACTGCCCACAATGGCAGCATCAAGTATTACTGATGGCTCCTGGGTTATCCGCCAGCCCAGGCTTGGCAGAATTGCTAGCAGATGCGCCTATTTGCAGCGTGAATCTGATTCATTCAGAACAAGATACGCACCCAACGTTTGGTGACCCTTTACGCTATTTGACCTTTTTTGATGCATCGCGTACCCAGCTCCACTTACTCTCAAAAGGGGAACATTTCGATTTCATTCACCTTCCCTTATCTATACAAAAATCGTCGCAAATCTCAGGTGGTAGCGCCTTAGTCCAATCTCAACACGAACACGCAGTAAAGCAAGAATGCTTGGCGGTTCTCGACAGTCTGATTCATGGAGAAGCACAATGAGTTCAATAATAACCAAATCCAACCTAATGAATATCACTCATATTTATTCTACACCGACGCCTTACACTAAGTTTGATCATTGGTACCGTTTTGATCCAGCTTACGGAGACGACATTTTGTCAGATCCTCAAAGCGCAATTAACCTCGCGAACGAGTTGGTGGCACATTACAACCATTCTGAATTCCACAATATGGCACCGGAGCGTGCCAACGATCTCGAGCTACGTTCGGTCAGCGATATCATAGCGCGCTACCACAAACTTAACCCCAACCCATCGGAACCTGTCACGCCAGTTGGTGGCCGCTGTCGCGATCTCGCTTTACTGGTGTGTAGCCAGTTTCGCGCCCAAGGTGTGCCTGCGCGTCTCCGCTTTGGATTTACGCATATGTATTACGACACCAAACGTGCACTTGCCGATCATGTAGTAGTGGAATATTTCGATGGAGGACGCTGGAAAATACTCGAACCACGCGGTAGCTCTCGTCTAATGGCACATCAAGACCTAGGTATAAACCCGGTTGATGTTGACCCAAAAAAATTCATTAACGGTCCTCGCGCTTGGCACGGCATACGAAACAAAAACATGCGAGCAGAATGGTTCAGTGGAACGACACCGAACGCCCAAATGGGCTTGTGGTATGTGCGCAAAATAATGCTGTTTGATTTAGCAAGCCTTTGCCGCTACGAAGCCGATGTTTTCGATCTATGGGGTTATTTGACTGATTCAAAACCAGGCGTGATGCCAAAATTTAAACCGCACCTTGAAGCACTAGACAGCATTGCCGCTACCGACTTTCTCGATAAGCAAGAATTTATTGAGTGCTATCAACTCTTGGTTCAAGATGACCGCTTTTTACCAGATGGTGAAGTCCACGTATCACCGACACTAGGAAAACATTCCACACTGTCGATAAGGAAGAGTGACTATGTTCTATATTAGTCGTAACATCACGGCTGACGCGCCTCGCGTATTGAATGTATTGAAAGACCATGAAGCACTTTTCTTAAGTGCGTCATCTGCCAAAGTGTTCAGCCAATGGTACGGATTCAATGAATTACCTTTCTACGATCATACACCTTGCACCGAATATTATCAGCAAGCGTTTCAGAGCTACGTTGACGCAGACGAAACAGAAAATTCACAAGACCCAAATACCTCACCAGAGCCCTTTGATGCAGTAGTGCACAATCACACGGGAGCGCTATGTGGTGTGTTTGGTGAACGGGTCATACTACGCAGCAGTCGTGCCATACTGGGAGGCCAATTTACCGATGATAATAATTGGTTACCGTTTTCCTCATCGGCGGCAAAATGTGCCACGCCCATGCAGCTTATGAAGTATTTTGAGCGCAATCGTACCCTCAACAACATCTTATTGGTTACGGGCGATATCGCAGACAACATTGATATGCGTGTCAATCCCGTCGCGTTAAGCTCAGACACTATTAATATGGTTCGACTCACTCGTACCCCAAGTGATATCTCGGTCATATCTATCGCGACCCTGTTTGATGGGCAATTTTCAGGCGGTATATACCTACAATCTAGCGATATAGCTCAACAAAAGTACAACGAGCTTTACCAAATCAACGTCGATAAAGTTGTCGATAGCTGCCTGGCAAAAGCCAACCTTTCTCGAGACGATATCGATGTGGTGTTACCACATAACGTCAACGTGCAAACATGGAAAAAACTGACAACAAAACTGGGTATTAGCATAGATAAGGTTTACACCAAAAACATCGCACGATATGGTCATTGCTTTGGTGGTGATCTTTTTGTCAATCTCAATGATTTGTACAACGAATTAGATAACCAAACCTCTGTTACCTGTCTTGCTGTTGCGGCAGGTATAGGCGCCTCATTTGGCGCAACGATTTTCGGAATATCTAAAGAAAAGGAAACTAAATGAGAGGTCTACTGAAGAAAATGAATATTTTTCTTATTTCCACTGTCGTCGTGCTTGGCATTATTGTGCTGGCCACATTACTACTTCAACACCCATCAATTTCCCCCAAGCTAGAGAAAGGTTTACAGATCTCTAGATTCATCGTGGACGATACAACAGGCAAAACAGAACTAGAAGCTCAAATTTGGCGATTACCCCCTAATACACTAAATAATAGCGAAGCACCAAAAGGCGTGATTTTGATGTCCCATGGTTTCTCCGCCACGGCAGGTACAATGCGCTTATACGCAGTAAAACTAGCGCGGGCAGGCTATGTAGTTGCCGCCGTCACTCATGATGATCTAATAGGCTTGCGCAGCGGCCTCGTCGAAAACGATCCCATGGTGGCAAGGCAACGACATTTGAAACTATTACTAGCGCAGCTTTATGCCAGAGATGAGAAAAATACTCTTAGTACTTTTCCCGTAGGCTTATTAGGTTATTCACTTGGCGGTTACACTGCACTCACTAGCAGCGTATTTTTACCAATGCTAAACAAACAACCAGCATTTTGTGAGACACAACCACACGGTAAAAACATCTTACTGTGCAACCCTCGATTTGGGCAACGTATTCAAGCTATATTATCTACAGAATCAAACGTAGCAGAAGAAAGTCTAACACCAATCATTCCAGCTTCCGCCATCGCGCTGTTTGCACCAGCATACACGCAGCTGATAGACATGGTAGACAAAAAAAATGCGCCACCCGTATTTATTGCCAACGGCCAGCTTGATGAATATGTCAGCCCAACAGACATTAAATCACTCGCCCAATCGCACAGTTACATCAAACAACACAAAGAGTTAGAAGATGCGGGTCACTATGTTTACCTGCCCTCTTGCCCATGGCCCCTATCCTACTTTATGGAGAACTGCAAAGACCCGGTTCCCATAAAGCGAGCCTCCAAGCAAAACGAACTCGCGAATGATATTGTAACATTTTTTGATAATAACTTGGTAATTAGAAGTTCAGATTAATTTGGATGATAATTCCCCTAAAATTATTAAGGCCAAAACCCTCAAGTTTAGATACTGTCAACTTATCTACTCTAGATGATTAAAGCCGATAAAATCGGCCTTAATATAAATTGTTCTGATTACCACTAAAACTCAGTAATCTTAAATGAACTATACTTTAATGAGAGCTAAATTAGAGGACTAGGTTGATGGGGAAAAATAAAGTTCCATCTCAATCCAGTTCTGGAGGTAAAGTACGACTTGGAAGTATCACCAAGAATAGTAATTCAGAACTACGTGTATTGCTAATCCATGGGGCAAGAGCTGTGGGGCGCTTTGCCAGTAAACGAGATGATAAGCTAGGCTGTGGTTTAATGCACTTGCGATTAGGAAAGGAAAGCACAAAGCAATCGTGGCGCTAGCGAACAAGCTAGCTCGTATTGGGTGGAAGGTTTTGACTGATCACAATGATTTTGATATGAACAAGGCGTTTGCATAAGACAATCGAATTACAGAGTTTACATACACTGATGAACAAATGGTCAACCGTACCTACTGGAGCCTGACTGTGCCAAGGCATTTGATGCCGATGTAGTGATAAGGTAATAGGTTTCGGATTAACATCATGGTGCTGGTCAATAGGTCAATTAAGACGCCGAATATATGGTAGTGAACCAATCGTTCGTAAGTGTTGTAAAAGCTGAGGAGTCCATATATGGTTCGCTACGTAAAATCTAGCGAACCAACACCCACCAA
>Ga0209292_1001515_pt1 | contig 28278 bp, 26 predicted proteins | sample GOMGulsemesocosm_2_FD_184634 | JGI IMG/M metagenome (GOLD analysis project Ga0209292, IMG submission 184634) | Methane-oxidizing microbial communities from mesocosms in the Gulf of Mexico - GOM9C Gulf of Mexico (SPAdes) (version 2) | ecosystem: Environmental > Aquatic > Marine > Cold seeps... | reverse complement strand
ACTCAGGTTCGCCGACAATTATTGCCAGCGCCAATATTGGCTGCATTTCACATTTACGTGGCGGGACTGAAACACCAGTGAAACACTGGGTTGAGCTTTTGGCTGAAGAGCTGGATTAGATCACCTACAGGCAAGTCTTCAGCCTTACATGTCAGGCTGACACCCGATGAAGCGGGAATCACTGAGTCAGACCTACAATCAATCCGGGGTTATTTAACTAAACACGCCTTAAGCTTCTGCTCCACCACATCCCAATCAACTGCCTCAGTATGAATCATTTCCACGCGACTACCGGGCTCTTCGGGTGCGTCTTCAAGTGTTTCTTTTGAGGTGGTGACACGCATTTTATTCACCGTAAACCAGCCTGAAGTTGTCTCAAAAATACCTTTGATGCGGGGAACATCCAAAGCGATAACAGTTTCCAGTAAGACATCCAGATCAAATTGCCGACCAGCGGGGAAAATCCAGCCGCAACTATGGGCGTACTCTGTCTGGCTTTGCAGTCTTTCGATGCCGTCAGCACGCTGCTCTAAAGGCTTTTTATGCTCTTCAGAATGATTACCATGCGTATGTCCCGAGGCAACTTGCACCGCAGCCTGAAAATCAATACGAGGATAATCCAGCCATTGCCAGGGCATCTCACCTTGGCTCATAGCGCCGACTTTGGATTTTTCAGGCTGTAGCGTTTCGGCGTGTTCAAAAAAGGCTTCCAGATGCGCAGCTTCAGCGGTATCGATTTTCGTCGCCACCAATACATCGGCCATTTTAATCTGTTCTTCAAAGGCGGGAATCTGGCGAAATTGTTCGCTGGTTAAACACCAGGGGTCAACCAGACCAATAGTAGCTCTCATATCCAGCACACCTTCATAATCAGGGCTGGAAAACATATCAATCACCTGAGTGGGGTGTGCCAACCCGGTAGGCTCAATCAAAATACGGTCCGGGTTTTGTTCTTTGATCAACTGATTCAAGGCAGAACGTGATGGCAGCCCCACACTGCAACACATACAGCCACCTGGCACTTCCTTCACCGCAATGCCATCGGCCTGCATCAGGGCACCATCGATACCCACTTCACCAAACTCATTAACCAATACCGCCCAGCGCTCGTTCTCAGGCTTGGTTTCCAGTAATCGGCGAATCAAGGTGGTTTTACCCACACCCAAAAAACCACTGATAATATTGGTTGGAATGGCTCGGCTCATCTGAATATCCTGCGTTGGCTATCAAAGAAAGGCCGCAAGTCTACTGGAAAGCTTGCAGCAAGCAAAGCACCGAAAAAATACACACAAAAGAAACCTTTTTAATTTCAAAACGTTAGATCACAAAGGTAATAAACAACCTACAACTCCGCCAAAAAAATTCTCAACCAGGAACACAAAAAACCTTATAATTCAAAGCATTAGCATGTATGACAAAACATACTAAAACGCCCTTTCCATATAAAAAATAAATCGTTCTCATATAGCCTAAATTGCTTTTAAATGGATAGTCCTGCTCGCGCAAAGGATTACGCTTGGCAGATCGACTCACAGCATTTCGTGATCACACGCGGTTCAGTTTTGAGGTATTAAGACGTTACGTCGGTTAATCAAAATCAAGAGGCTAGATCTATGAAGACACACAAAAGGGATACGTCAGTACGAGCTTTCAAAAAAGGCTATCAGGCTGGTATTTACGGCAAAACCAAAGATGCATGCCCCCTGCATCAGGAACCAGGACGTCAACAATGGCTATCTGGCTGGCGCGAAGGCCGTCAGGATAACTGGGATGGTTTGACCGGAGTTTCAGGCGTATCCAAGACTGTTTCATATTTACATTAGCTGCTGAACAACCAGAAAGTTAAAAGCCCGGCAATCACATTGATTGCCGGGCTTTTAACTTTCTGGGATTCATTTAATCTCGCCATCAACAACGCTAAAAAACTTGCGAATATTTATCTTATTAAGGTAGCTTAATGCTCATGGTTGTTCCCACACCGGGAGTGCTATCAACTTCAATCTTCCCATTATGCTTGTCGGTAATCGTGGCGTAGACCATCGACAGTCCCTGACCCGTACCCCTACCCACTTCTTTGGTGGTAAAAAACGGGTCAAATACTTTATTCAAATGCTTCTGACTAATACCACATCCGGTGTCACTGATTTCAATCACACAATACTGACCTTCTTGAAAGGTTTTTATCCTGATAACACCCTTATCCGATGAGCCCTGCTCAGCTTGTTTACTTTCAATAGCGTGCACTGCGTTTACGATAACATTTAAAACAGCCTGACTTATTTCACCGGGTAAACATTCGACCATTGGCAGACCTTCAGCAAAATCCGTTTTCACATCAGCTAGGTATTTCCATTCATTTCTAGCAACGATCAGGGTGCTTTCAATCATTTTCTCCAGGTCTATGCTTTCCTTGCTTTTACCACCCGGGTGCGAGAATTCTTTCATCGCCTTCACAATTTCACTGATACGGCTCATACCCTCCGTTGATTCTCTTAACGATTCAGGAATATCCTCCAACAAATACTGCAAATCAGAGCTTTCGATTTTCTTCTGGATGGCTTCCACGACGAATGAAGTTTCATGTGCGGAATTATGCTGCTCAACCAACTGTTGACTCAAAGCCACAAGCTCACTTAATTCTTTGAAGGCATCCGTGAGAAAGCGCAGGTTATCGCCAATAAACTGCGCTGGGGTATTAATTTCATGAGCGATACCGGCCGCTAGCTGACCAATAGCTTCCATCTTATGCGCCTTGGACAATTCAGACTCAAGTAACTTTTGGCTAGTCAAATCCCGTACAATACCTGCAAAACGGGTAAGCCCGCCCACTGTGCTAATTTCGCTCACCGACAGGTGCATGGGAAACAAGCTGCCATCCTTGCGTTTGCCCTGTACTTCACGCCCAACGCCAATCACTTTGGCCTCACGCGTTTGCAGGTAGCTTTGTAGATAACCATCGTGTTTGACCGCATATTCGTCAGGCATCAAAATCTTAACGTTATGGCCGATCACCTGTCCGGCCTGATAGCCAAATACAAGCTCGGCCGCCGAATTAAACTCCTCAAGAAGACCCTTTTGGGAAATCACGATGATAGGATCTGCAGCAGTTTGCATTAATGCGCGAAAAAAATTTTCGCTATCGGTTAATGAGTCTTGCGCGGCTGCCACATCAAGCATGAGTTGTTTGCGGATGCTGATATCATAGATAAAACCATCCAGGCACTCGAGTTCACCTGTGGCCGAAAACACACCTATCCCGGTTTCGCTAACCCACTTAACAGTACCTTCGCTGGTTATAAGCCGGTATTCAACTGTCCAAAGGCGATGCTGATCCACCGCTTTATTGACCGCCACATCCACATAATCAACATCTTCAGGATGAATGATACTGGTGAAGGTTCTGACTTGATTATTAACAAAGTCTGAAGCCGGATAGCCACTCAGTGGCTCAATCGCTTCATTTAGAAAATGAATAGTCCAGTTTTTATCGCATTGACAACGATAAAAGATAGCCGGAATATTCTGAATAAGATCTTCAAATAAGGATGGCATATGAGGCGTCCTGCCCGAGAGATTTACTAATAAATATAGATAGCGCCTGATAGTCAGTCAAACATCAAACCAATTTAGAGTACCCGACATGCAGTGCGTTATGCGCTCACTGTATCCTTGTCCAGACGCTCCACCAGAAAATCGATAAAGGATCGCACCTTGGTCGATAAATGACGGCTACTGGGATACACCGCCCACACACCCAAATCCTTCGGCTGATACTCGTTCAAAACTGATATTAGAGCGCCTTTTTCGATATCGTCCTGCACATAGGCGGCGGGCATTTGCGACAACCCCAGCCCCTTACGAGCTGCTTCCAACAGAGCACGAGCATTATTACTACGCCAGTTACCCTCCACTTTCATTTCTGTGTGCCCTTGACGCCCCGCTTCTGAAAAACGCCAAATATTGAGCGCACCTGCCAAGCAATTATGCTGTTTCAACTCCTGAATCGTTTGCGGTTGACCAAACTGTTTAAAATATTCCGGACTACCGACCACATGCAGTTTGCGCGTTGCGATACGCCGGGCGATCAAACTGGAGTCCTTGAGAACGCCAAAGCGAATCGCCAGATCGTAACCCTCGGCAACTAAATCAATATTACGATTAGTGAAGGACATGTCGATCTGCACTTCGGGATTAAGCTTCATAAATTCAACCGCAATCGGTACCACACAGGTTTCACCGAAAGCGCCAGCGGCTGTCATTTTTAGCGTACCGCGCGGGCGTTCCTGCATATCAAAAACAGCGTGTTCGGCCTCTTCCAAACCATTCAAAATTTCGCGGCAACGTGTATAGAAGCTCTTGCCGACCTCTGTTAGAGTGATCGTCCGAGTTGTCCGGTTGAGTAATTGAGCACCTAAGCGGTTCTCCAGATCCGTCACATGGCGACTGACAAAGGATTTCGACACGTTCAAATGCAAAGCTGCTTTAGAAAAGCTGCCCTGATCCACGACCTGTACAAACGCTTCAAAACCATCCCAACGACTCATTGTATTGTTGCCTCAAAGAAACAGTGTTATCAATCGTTCACATCTTATCATTTGTTAGACAACAATCTATAATGACGAAAATTTTATGATTAGCCTTAATCTCAAGCGAGTTCAGGGCTGATCAAACGTATTAAATAAAGTTTAGTTACACACAAATGGAGTCACACAATGAAAACTCGTGCTGCAGTTGCCTTTGAAGCAGGCAAACCTTTAGAAATCCTCGAAATTGACCTGGAAGCCCCAAAGGCCGGTGAAGTACTGGTTGAGATGAAAGCCACAGGCGTTTGTCACACCGATGCATTCACGCTGTCAGGCGATGATCCCGAAGGTGCTTTCCCAGTTGTTCTGGGCCATGAAGGCGCGGGCATTGTAACCGCTATCGGTGAAGGTGTGACTTCCGTTAAAGTTGGCGACACGGTTATTCCTCTGTACACACCAGAATGTCGCGAATGTGAATTCTGTCTAAACCCTAAAACCAACCTGTGTCAGAAAATCCGCGCCACGCAAGGCGCTGGCCTGATGCCAGATGGTACAACTCGCTTCTCTCACGAAGGCAAAGACCTGCTGCATTACATGGGTTGCTCTACCTTCGCTAACCACATCGTCGTACCAGAAATTGCATTAGCTAAAATTCGTGATGACGCACCTCTGGATAAAGTTTGCTACATCGGTTGTGGTGTAACAACGGGCGTTGGCGCAGTGATCTTTGACGCTAAAGTTGAGCCAGGCTCAACGGTTGTTGTATTTGGTCTGGGCGGCATTGGTCTGAACTGCATCCAGGGTGCTCGTATTGCTGGCGCTAGCCAAATCATCGGTATCGACATCAACGAAGGCAAAGTTGAGCTGGCGAAGAAATTCGGCATGACAGACTTCATCAACCCGAAAAACGTTGAAGACACCGTTGACGCTATCGTTGAAATTACCGGCGGCGGCGCTGACTACAGCTTCGAATGTATCGGTAACGTTAACACCATGCGTCAAGCGCTTGAGTGCTGCCACAAAGGTTGGGGCGAATCATGGATCATCGGTGTTGCCGGTGCAGGCCAGGAAATCTCCACACGTCCATTCCAGCTGGTAACCGGTCGTGTATGGCGCGGTAGTGCCTTCGGTGGTGCACGTGGTCGTACGGATGTACCAAAAATCGTTGACTGGTACATGGATGGCAAGATCAACATCGATGATTTGATCACCCACACAATGCCTCTGGAAGATATCAACAAAGCCTTTGATCTGATGCACTCTGGCGAAAGCATTCGCTCCGTAGTTATCTACTAGTAACTATCGATCAGTTTAAAAGACTTAAGAGGGCTGGGTTTTACCCGGCCCTTTTTCCTTGTTTAGAACAATTGTCATTCCGAACGCCTGTGAGGAATCTTAACCCAACGCAAGATTTCTCCCGTTGCTCGAAATGACAAAGAAAAAAGGTATTCACCATGACTTTAGAAAAAGTTGGCTCCAATAAATGCTTTGGCGGCGACCAGCTGCAATACACCCACCCCTCAGCCGTACTGAGCTGTAACATGCGTTTTTCTATCTTTCTGCCGCCACAGGCAGCAGAAGGTAACGTGCCGGTTATTTACTGGCTGTCAGGCCTGACTTGCACCGATGAAAACTTCGTACAAAAAGCCGGCGCACAGCAATTTGCTGCTGAACATGGCGTAGCCATTGTCGCACCAGACACTAGCCCACGCGGTGAAGATGTGCCTGATGATGCCGAAGCTGCTTATGATTTTGGTCTGGGTGCCGGCTTCTACGTGAACGCCACACAAGCGCCGTGGAGCAAGCACTACCACATGTACGATTACATCACCAAAGAACTGCCGGAAGTGATCAACACCAACTTCCCGGTTGATGCCGATCGTATGTCTATCATGGGGCACTCCATGGGTGGTCACGGTGCTTTGACCATTGCGCTGAAAAATCCAGGCAAGTACAAATCCGTTTCTGCTTTTGCTCCCATCGTTGCACCATCGCAGTGTCCTTGGGGTGAAAAAGCACTGGGCAACTACATCGGTTCCGATAAGTCAGCATGGGCTGAATACGACACCGTTGAGCTGGTGAAAACTGCCCAGGAACGTCTACCACTGTTGGTTGATCAAGGCGATGCTGACAACTTTCTGGAAGAACAGCTTAAACCTGAGCTACTGACAGAAGTTTGCGAAGCTAACAACCATCCGCTGGATCTGCGTATCCAACCCGGCTATGACCACAGCTACTTCTTTATGGCGTCGTTTATGGGCGACCATGTGGCGCACCACGCCAAGGCGCTGAAAGCCTAAAATAATTGAGGGCTTGTTCACTTGAGCAAGCCCTCAATTCTATTTTTGCAAACAATCTAATTAAGCCACTTCTTTATTAAGCCCCGCTGGTGTTGCCTGCATGACAACAAAACCTGGCAAACCCTCCACTCGATTCAACCACTGCCTTACATTCGGATAATTTTCCAGAGACACATCACCCTCAGGGGCATGAGCGATGTAGGCGTAATTGGCAACATCCGCAATCGTGGCATGATCGGTTGCCAGCCATTCACGTTCACTCAGGTGCTGCTCCAACACTTCAAAAAGTGCATAGGCTGTGTCGATTGCTTTTTGGTGATCCAGGCCCGCGCCAAATACATTCACAAGACGAGCGGCAGCTGGTCCTGAAGCCACTGGACCCGCGGCAACTGACAAGAAGCGCTGAACGTCTGCTGCATCAAGAGCGTCAGTCGGCAACCAGCTACGTTGCTGATCATACTTTGTCGCCAGATAAACCAGAACCGCATTGGAGTCTGAGGTTGTGACTTCACCATCCTCCAATACAGGCACCTGGCCAAAAAGGTTCTTCTTCATAAATTCTGGAGCCTTGTGAGCGCCACTCATCAGATCAACATCAATGATATTGGCTTCTAACCCAAGTAAGGACAATAGTAATTCCGCTCGGTGTGAGTGGCCGGACAGTGCGTGGCGATATAAGTTAATGTTAGACATGGTTGTTTCTCCTTTGAGAATGCGTTATCGCATTGAGTAAACAATGTCAGTGCCGGTGTGAGTCTTTTGGCTAAATATCCAATACAAGACGCTCACCTTTGGCACGTGACACGCAGGGGCACATCAGCTGATCGTCATCACGCTCAGCATCAGATAAAGCGGCATCGCGATGATCTGGTTCACCCTCAATCACCTTTACCGCACAGGATTTGCAGTCCCCGACACGGCAGCTGAAGGATGTATCAACACCTGCTTCCAACATCGCATCAAGAATCGTTTGATCAGCAGCAACATCGAGTTGCTTGCCTGACCGTTTCAAGCTGACATGAACCGGTTTAGCATCGCCCTGAATGGTTGCTGAAAAACGTTCGCTGACAACTCGGCTCTCTTCGATATTTAATGCTTGCGTAGCAGCGATAACCGCTTCAATCAGACGACCCGGACCGCAGACATAAAATACCGCATCGTTGGGTGCCGATTGCAGAATCGAGTTCAGATCCATACGCTCATCATGCGATGATCGGTAAATGCTAATCGAGTCAGCAAACTCTCTAGCCAAACGGTCACGAAAGGCCATTTCATCTTCACGCCGTCCGGCATAGTGCAACTCGAAGCTATTACCACGAGCCTGCAGAGCCTGCGCCATGGCCTTGATGGGTGTGATACCAATGCCGCCGGCAATTAACACCGCGGGGCTGTCATCAGCATGTAGTGAAAAATTGTTTTCAGGCATCGAGCAGTACAACCGCAAACCAAGATCAAATAAGGCATGCACTCCTTGTGACCCGCCCTTGCCTTCATCTTCACGTAAGACGGCGATTTCATAGACATCGCGTCGGGCCGGGTTTGAGCAAATGGAGTAATGACGAATAACATTCTCACCACTTTCCAGCTGCACCGGGATTTGCAGATGCGAACCCGCTTGCACCGCTGGAAAATCATTACCGGTGGGATCGCGCAACTCATAGGCTCGGACACGCGGAGTTAGTTGACGCACGCCGGTTATCACCAAATCCAAAGGCCCGTTGCCAAGTTCACTGGGGCGATTATCCCGAGCTGAACCTGCTTTCAAGGCACGGTTTTCTTCTAACAGTGGTGCAATTAATTCATCCACCTGAGACTCGGTATAACGCGGTGTAATATGCTGAGGGCAGTTCCAGTCAAAAGCCTCAATCTGGATCAGAAAACCTCTCTCAACAGTCGCACGGTAATCATCTGCTTCCAGTTGAGCTAACAATTCCCTTTCCTGTGTACCAATCACCCGTACCCGCCCCAAAACCTTCAGGCGTGTGCGGTTGGGATAATCCATCAAAAACAATGAGACACGGTCGTTGTTGCGGAAATTGCCAACACTCACATACTGACGGTTGCCACTAAAATCGGCGAAACCCAGGGTTTTCTCATCGATGACTCGCAGGAACCCTGCTGGGCCACCTCGGTGCTGAACATAAGGCCAATTGGTTTCACTGACACTGGCCATGTAAAAACTGTCGCGGGCGGCAATAAACTGCGCCTCACGTGAGCCAAGCACATTATTGTAATCGCCACCCTCATCCATAGCTGCATAACCAGCACGACTTCCTTCCGCGACTTGCACCTCTCGAACCGAATCGGTAAATGCAATTTCAGCAAATTTGTGTGCCATGACCTTTCTCCTCTTAACTCTTGTCGTCTCGTTATGAATCAGTCAGGTGGCTGCCGAAGAATAATCACTTGGACAGCCCCTAACCCGCCCGCACTATGAAGCGAGCATTAATTCGACTTTTGGGAAGTCGATTTCTACCCGACTAGCTTTGCCAACAATATTGGTAAGCATGTTCATACCGACGTGAGTAATAATTTCCACAATGTCAGACTCGCTGTAACCGGCATTACGCACTTCTAGAATTTCAGCCGTAGTGACTTCACCCTTGTGCTCAGCCAACGCAACAGCGAATTTAATCGCGGCGGCGGCTTTATTATCCTGGCTGCTGCCCGCTCTGTTCGCTTGAATTTCTGAACTGCTTAGGCCGGTTTTGCGCCCGATTGCCGTATGCGCTGACACACAATATTGACAAGCATTTTGCTGCGCGAGAGCCAAGGCAATACGTTCACGTGTTGGTGCATCCAAGCTTCCTTCACTGGCAATGCCATGAAGGCCAAGAAAAGCACGCAAAGCCGCTGGCGAATTTGCAAACACCTTTAAAAAGTTTGGCACCATGCCAAGCTGTGACTGGATCGCATTCAAAAGTTCTTGTTGTTCGGCGTTAGCTGTTTCATGTTCTACAACGTTTAAACGACTCATCTCTAATCTCCTGATTATTCGGTTTGATTCACCTTCACCACAACCTCTGTGCGGCGAGTGGTAAAACTATCTCAAATTCCACTTGAAAGAAGAATATTCATTTTTTACAATTTATTATTTCACTTAGTGGAACAATAAAAGGAAGTAACGAAATGGATCGTTTCCACTTAATGAGTGTTTTTGTCGCAGTGGCTGAAACAGAAGGATTTGCCGCCGGCGCCCGTCGGCTACAAATGTCGCCACCCGCAGTCACCCGAGCAATAGCAACACTGGAAGAACAACTCGGCGTTAAACTATTGAACCGCACGACTCGCTATGTGCGCACCACAGAAGCCGGACAACGGTACCTGACGGATGCTCGACGCATATTGGCGGACCTTGATGCCGCCAACGAGGCGGCAGCCGGTATTAATGCTGAGCCTCGGGGACATCTAACCATCACGGCACCAGTGATGTTCGGTCGAATGCATGTATTGCCAGGCATCATCGACTATCTGGAACGTTATCCAGGCACGGAAGTTTCCAGTGTTTTTTTAGATCGTGTGGTCAATCTGCTTGAGGAAGGCATTGATGTCGGTATTCGTATCGGTGAACTACCGGATTCCAGTATGCAAGCCCTGCGCGTTGGTTCGGTACGCATGGTGTTATGTGCATCGCCAATCTATTTGGAGCGCAGCGGCATTCCTCAGCGCCCAAAGGACCTGCCTCAACATTCAATCATCGCATCGAGTGCTGGCGCTAACACAACCGACTGGCGCTTCCATCAACACAAAGACGCTTGGTCACAACGATTACAGCCGCGCCTGAGTGTTACAACAAATGATGCCGCTATCGAAGCTGCAGTACGAGGACTCGGCATAACTCGTCTACTCTCCTACCAGGTTGCACCACACGTTGCTGAAGGCAAGTTACGCTACGTGCTGGATGACTTCGCGCCACCTTCCCTTCCTATTCATATCGTACATCGAGAAGGACGCTACTCTTCAACCCGAGTTCGCGCTTTTATTGATTTACTTGCTGAGCGATTACGAGCGGATCAAACAATTAGTTAAGCGCTTCTTAATGCAAATTACTCAATCAACCGTCAAATTTATGTAACTATACAAGTTACTAACAATCACTGTTTAACCCATTCGTCACAACATGGCCGATAAAATGCCTCTTCATGAAACCAACAAATTCAACCTCTTCGGCTACGGCTTCCGCCCCTTCTTTCTCGGCGCAGGCCTGTTTGCAGTCATATCCGTTTTTCTGTGGCTGGCTTTTTTCCTAAACCTTTTCACATTGCCAGCAAGCCCGGTTTCCAGCTTTCAGTGGCATGCCCACGAAATGATTTACGGCTATGCCATGGCAGTCATTGCAGGCTTCCTCCTAACAGCAGTGAGTAACTGGACCGGCCTGCCAACACCGAAGGGCATTAAACTAGCACTGATATTTGGCCTGTGGGCAGCGGCACGTTTGTTGTTCAGCTTAGGCGGCTCCTATTTAATCGTATCAGCCATCTGCGATTTATTATTTAGCAGCATTTTACTGATCGTTTTAAGCCGCCTGGTTATTCAAAGCAAACAGCACAAACAATTTGCCGTAATAGCAAAATTGCTGATTCTGCTGATCTGTAACCTACTATTTTTTCTTGGTGTATACGGTTATGTTGACGATGGATTTTTATGGGGCATTTACGGCGGCTTGTATACGATTATTGGCCTGATACTGACCATTGGTCGACGTGTTTTGCCCCTTTTTATTGAGCGTGGAGTTCCCGAGCAGGTACAAGTGTTCAATTCCAAATGGCTTGATCTCTCCAGCCTGTTTGCCGTGCTAGTCTTTTTTATTTCAGAGCTAGTACTAAAAACCCCAGCCTTATCAGCCTACGCCGCGCTGGTTATCGCTGGGGTTAACGTCGCTCGTTTAATTGGCTGGCATACAGCGGGGATTTGGAAACGCAGCCTGCTATGGAGTATCTATCTATCCTTCTGGTTTATCTGTCTGGGCTTCCTGCTGATTGCAACGAGTTATTTTTTTGATACGCCCAAGCACTTGGCTATTCACGCGCTGGCCTATGGCGGTATCGGATTAGCTACGCTAAGCATGATGTCACGCGTGGGATTAGGGCATACAGGATTGGATATCAGCACGCCCTCCAAAGCCATGACTCTAGCCTTCAGCTTCTTTATCGTCGGGACGATAGTTCGAGTTATGCTGCCTTTGCTTAATCTTTTCGACTACCTGTCTCTGATTAAAATATCACAGCTATTATGGATCATCGCCTTCGTTATTTTCACTTTTATTTATCTGCCAATACTCTGCAAACCCAGAGCCGACGGCAGACCTGGCTAATAAAGAGCCCTTATTTAATATGCGGATATTCGTTGACTAACGGCTCAACACCCCTATAATGATCACCAGCTTGAAAGTAAGCCTTAATATTTATGTACACCGTTTCGATGTCTTAGCTGTTAGTACCTCGTCCTGTATTTCATAAGTAAATAGCAACACTTCCAGCACAACCGCTCAATGCTCTAACGGCAACGAGCATAATTACTCTTGATTTTAAGGAAAGATATTATGTCTTCTACTACTGGTACAGTTAAATGGTTCAACGAAACTAAAGGCTTTGGCTTCATCGAGCAAGAAAACGGCCCAGACGTTTTCGCTCACTTCAGCGCTATCCAAGGTGACGGTTTCAAAACTCTTGCTGAAGGCCAACGCGTTCAGTTTGACGTAACTCAAGGCCAAAAAGGCCCACAAGCTTCTAACATCGTTGCTATCTAAGTCCTAACAGACTTATTTGCAGCTGGCCTCCTAACCGAGGATTAAGCTTGTAAAGTTAAAGGGTAAGGCGTTTTCGTCTTACCCTTTTTTATTGCCTGAAATCCAGCTTCACGACAGTATTACCTATTTCTCCCCTTTGTTTTGTCACTTTTTTATCACTGAAACGTTTCGTAAAATGCGTTAGCATCATGCCCAAGCCAACGAAACATGATAGAAAGTGAATTCACAGAGGTTCGAAGGCATGGAGTTTTATCCCCTCGAAGTAATCGGCTACACCCCGGAGACTGAAGATGCAGCCTCTTTTGCATTGTGAATCCCCAGCCATCTCGCCACAACTTTTGCTTACCGTGCTGGGCAATTCCTGACCTTTAGAATCCTCTGGCAAGACTTCTTTATCGAGCGTTGCTATTCACTCTCCAGCTCACCAATATCCGACACAGTTAGCCAAGTGACTGTAAAACGGGTGACTGACGGCCGTGTTTCCAACTGGTTTAATGATCAACTTCGGGTAGGCTCAGAAATTCTGGTTGCACCACCCTCTGGCCGTTTTGTACTGCACGATGATCACAGCAATGATTTAATTCTCTTTGCTGGCGGCAGTGGCATCACCCCCATTGTGTCTATTATAAAAGCAGCGCTACAAACCACTAAACGTAATATCCAGTTAATCTACGCTAACCGTGATCTTGAGAGCGTAATTTTTAAGCAAACACTGGATGATCTAGTTAACGAGTATCCCCTACGGCTCATTTGTCACCGCCATTTTGATAAAGATCAGGGATTCCTCACACACTCAATCATTGAGCCCATTGTTGCCGAACGTTGGCACGCTGATTTTTATATCTGCGGCCCCGGCCCTTTTATGGATTTGGTAGAAGATACTCTGGAAAGCCATCAGGTCGACAATAGCCGAATTGCCATCGAACGTTTTTTTCATCATTGGACCCTGACCGTAAAGAACAAGAAGCCCCAAAAACTACGGTAAATGGCACTACTTCGGGGAAAAGTAAGTTTGAAAATATCACCTTAAAAGTGACAGCAAATGTCAGGATTACGACGCTACGTACCTAAAGGGAAAACCTTGCTGAAATCTGTATTAGCCGACCCCATTCTAGCCGAGGACATACCTTTTTCATGCCAGGAAGGTCATTGCGGCTCCTGCATGGCTATACTGAAAAAAGGAGAGGTAAAAATGCGTACTAATCGCATATTGTCAAAACGTGACCTCGCCAAAGGTTATGTACTGGCCTGCCAATCAGCCCCGGCCAGTGATGACCTCTGGATTGACTTTGATATCTAACCACAGCGTTTGAAATAATATTTTTGATTACTGTTGATTAAAGGAAGAGCAACTTAAGCATATTTTTACATTCTGACACAAAGGAGAAACGGAAATGACGGTTCTAGGAAAAATAGAAAAGGTCTGGCGGTATCCGGTAAAAGGCATGCAAGGGGAAGAAATTAGTGAGGTCTTCACAGGTTTTGGCGGTGTAATGGGCGACCGTGTCTACGGCGTGATTAATACCGCTGGCGAAAAAGGTTCGCCCATGGTTGACCGCACGTGATGATGAAGACTTTATGCTCTACCGCCCGCACTTCAAATCCGACAATAATCGCGTCCCCGGCGACTTGGCTGAATTCGAAGGCATAGCACCTGGCATTCACCCGCTCTACCCCGAACCTAACCAATTTGCCGTAGAGGTCGCATCCCCCGAAGGTGACGCATTCTGCATTGAGTCAGCTGAATTCATTGAGCACATAAAAAAACGCTTTGAGTTTAATTTGAAAGTGCATTTATCTGCACAAAAAAGCCAAGTGGATTGTCGCCCGCTATCACTAATCTCCCAGCAAACCTGCGACCAGCTTTCCTCTGAGCTTGATATGGGCATTAGCTACCGACGCTTCAGGCCCAACTTTTTAGTCAACTGGGCAAATGGTGAAGGCTTCCATGAAAACACCTTGATCGGCAAACGACTGAAAATTGGTTATCGTTGCGAAGTGACGTTTCTGGAACGTGATCCACGCTGTAAAATGGTGACGCTCGACCCGGATACCGGTGATAGCACACCAAAAATCCTTAAGCATGTCACCCTCGCCCATGAAGGCTATGCCGGTGTTTATGGTGCGATTTTAGTCGAAGGTGTGATTAAAGCTGGTGATGAGATTACTTTGCTTGAGGCTTAACTCTCTCTCGACATGAAAACATGTCTCTAGAGCAATTATAAATAAAAACGCCGAACTAAAATAAACTTTTGCTCGGCGTTTTTTGATCTGTTACTGCTCTTATCAAGAGCTACAGGACAACATCGAACACCCGGCCCGATGCCTTGCCCAATCCGGCCGTTTCTTGGCAAAACGTTCTTTATCAGGTTGATCATCATAGGGCTTGCGCAGCACATCAAGCAGTTCATTCACTTCGCTGTAATCACCCTCTTCGGCTTTATCGATGGCAAGTTGCGCCAGATAATTACGTAGCACGTATTTCGGGTTTACGACGTTCATAGCGATTTTACGTTCAGTATCGCTGCGCTCGTCTTGATTAAGGCGGTTTATATAAGCACGCAGCCATTCACCCGTGCGCGATCTAATTTCGTCGTTGAGCTGTTCAGGTTTGTAATAGGCAACCATTAACGGTGCCATCAGTTGCTCGTCGGTAACGATATCAAGATCAACATCGGTGTTGATCTCAGCCAGGTGACGATAAAATAGCGTCATGTCCGTTTCAGTTAATAGCAGCACCTTTTGTACTTCGTTGATCAGCGCTTCATCGATGTCCTTATTAAATACCTCAAACCCCAACTTGCTGGCCATCATGTCTTGCCAACCATCGTTATAGGTACGTGCGTATTCAAGAAGGCCTTCTTGAAACGGCTCAACAACTTTCATCATTTGATAAATAGCATTGGCCAGTTGCTGTAGATTCCACTGAGCCATCTCTGGCTGTTTGCCAAAACAATAGCGCTTGCCCTGTGCATCGGTAGTATTGGGCGTCCAGCCGGGATTGTAGTCTTCCAACCAGCCGTAGGGGCCGTAATCAATAGTAAGGCCAAGAATCGACAGGTTGTCGGTGTTCATCACGCCGTGAACAAAACCCACGCGCATCCAGTGCACCATTAATTCGGCAGTAGTACAGCAAACTTCGGCAAACCATTTTCCATAAACCTCAAAAGCCTGTGCTTCATCTGTTAAGTCTGCGCCATCGGCTAACAGGTGCGGGAAGTCGGAGGCAATAGTGAAATCCAAAAATTGCTTGAGTTCGTCCAGTTCGCCACGGAAAGAAAATAACTGAAAACTACCCATGCGAATAAAAGACGGTGCGACACGGCAAACAATCGCGCCAGGCTCTCTTTTGGGGTCACCGCTATAAAACATATCTCGTACCACCTGTTGGCCCGTTTCCAGCAGACTCAGCGCCCGCGCGGTGGGCACACCCAGGTGAAACATGGCTTCACTACAGAGAAACTCACGCACTGAGGATCGTAATACCGCCAAGCCATCCGCGCCTCGTGAATAAGGGGTCAGACCAGCGCCTTTAAGTTGTAGCGTCCAATATTGGCCCTGCTTATTTTTTATCTCACCAAGATTAATAACGCGTCCGTCACCCAGCTGTCCTGCCCAATTACCGAACTGGTGGCCGCCGTAACACATAGAAAAGGTATCCATGCCAGGGTGTTGTTCATTGCCAGAGAAGAGATCAACAAAGAGCTGGCTTTCACAATCCTCGTTATCAATATCCAATAAATCAGCGACTTCTCGTGAATAGGCGACCAATTTAGGGGCTGGCGTAGATTGAGGCTTCACCCGCGAAAAACAGGCGTTGCTCACTTGCCGAGGTTGGTTAGTGATAACGTGATCAGCCGGTAACTGCTCTGTAAATCGATTAACAAATTGCAGCGCTTCGAGGGTGTTTACTTTGCTGGATAAGGTCATAAATCTCTTTTCTGGTCGGGCCAGGGGTAGTGAATAGTGCTAGATATAGGCTTTAACAACAGATGATCTTAGCTGGGGGGTATATTGTTGACCACTATCGTAGAGGGTTAATTCCCAATCATCGGCCATCACATCGTGTTTCAGTATATAGATGCCGTCATCATCTCCATAGACTTTGAAATAACCATAGTCCGGCGCCAACCAACGGTCTATCACATCAATAACTTCAATTTTTCGAGCGCCAATAAAAAACCGTTGCGGTGCCATTTCACGCTTTGCGGCATCACAAAACACACGCACCATTAACAGCTTTTCTGCATTAGGCATGGGTAGATTACTCCATCTCCTATTAGCTTTACTTAACTCTCAAAATACCAGCCTCTAATATACCAGCCTCAGCAATCAGGTACGAGTTTCAGTCTCATGCTCCTTGGTATGTGAATGCCGCTCATAACGCTCCAGCGTTTCCTCGGTACGTCGATAACCATAATCAATCAGCTCCGAGGCACGGTGAAATTCGAAGAAAGTACAGAGGTTACGAGGAATTTCCACTAACAGATCAGGTCGGTATGCGGCTAATTTGAAGTGTGTCATTGCTGTTTGAACCGTTGCCATTGATTTGTACACCAGCTCAAAGGTGCTCAGCTCACCTTCATCCGAAAATTTACTGCGCTTACGTAAATTACCGATGTAGTTACCAATAACCTCCCGGTAACCACTACTGGATGTTGCTTCAATACTTTCATTTTCGGAGTCAGCAGTTTCGTCACTCTCTGCAGCATCAAGATTGGCATGCCGTTCCTCCGGGGCATTAAGATCAACGGCAATCGTCAAGGCCGTATGATTATGCAAGGTTGGCGCGATAGGTACTGGGTTAATCAAGCCGCCATCGACCAACAATTTATCCCCCTTGACCACAGGTGAAAATACCATGGGAACGGCCATTGAGGCGCGCACCGCGTCGAACAAGGGACCATGGTTAAGCCAGACCTCGCGTTGCTCATTGACATCGGTAGCCACTGCGGTGAAACCAATCGGCAGATCTTCAATATTACAGTCTCCGATTAACTCCTTGAGCACCTTGATAATGCGCTCACCTTTAAACAGCGAACGAGTAGAAAAAGAGAAATCTAACAGACCAAGAACATCCCTACGTTGCAAGTCACACAGCCATTGCTCATATAAATCGAGTTTTCCAGCTGCATAAATACCACCAATGAGCGCGCCCATTGAAGAGCCCGATATATAACGAATATCAAAGCCGCGATCAACCAGGCATTTAATCACTCCGATATGCGTAATGCCACGAGCGCCACCAGAACCAAGCACTAGTGAAATGGGAGTTTTTTCAAAAACCACAAAACGTCTCCTTCAGAACCAACCAATAACTGCCATTAAGTATAAGGATAGTTGTTACAAATTGCGCAGAACAGCCCCGACCGACATTCAGGATGACATTTCAAACCAGCTTTACCCATCTCATGTCATTTCGACCAGGAGGAAAAGTTTACCTTCTAATTAAAGAACTCCGATTGCGGATTTTTTTTATAGGAAGGATGGATCACCAGCAATGCAGGTAGAATTGTTAAGTTTGCCAACATTGCAAATAGCATCGCCAAGGCGGTTAACAGCCCAAAATAAATTGTCGGCACAAAATTGGAAAAAGCCAGTACTGAAAACCCGGCAATAATAGTGATCGACGTAAAATACATAGCACGCCCGATACTGGCATGACTGCGTTTCACTGCTTCACGTACATCACCTGTAGCATCAAATTCCTCACGGAAACGGTGCAAATAATGAATAGCATCATCCACCCCAATACCGATGCTAATGGCCGCAATTGTAATGGTCATCATATCTAACGGAATGTCGGCATAGCCCATAAAGGCAATCACTGACGCTGCAGCCATCACGTTGGGTAACAGCCCTAACAGTGCCAGATTGAAGGAACGCACCAACAGCGCAAACATCGCCAACGTTGCCAAAAGCACATAAGCCAGAGTAGAAGTTTGCGAGTCGAATAGCTGCTTAAGCATGTTGTTGAACAGTACCATCATGCCAGTAACCTGAACGTCCTTTTCAGAAAAACCTAAACCCTGACCGAACTGGTGTATCTGCTGCACCATCTTTTCACGCGAAAATAACGCACCGCTCTCCTTGATTCGGCCACTGATGCGCATCTCGCCACTGGCAGGGTCAGCGTAGGGATCAATCAACTGCTCTCGAATGGTCGCGGGTAATACCTCTAACACCACAGCCAGTTGCAAAGCATCCAGAGGATTCCCATCATTATGATCACGCGCCACCTTATCCAAGGTCGCCAGCGAGATCACCTTGCCCGTTTGCGGCATTTCCTCAAGATATAAATGCAATTCTCGCAGCATTTTCAGTTTATCTGGGGTGAACCAGTATTTCTCGGGGAATTCATCCTCAAAATAAAAGGGATCGTCTTCGTCTATTTCTTCGGTTTCGTAGGGCTCAAACTTCACAATCACTTCAAAGGGTACCGTGCCCCCCAAATGCTCATCGATATACTGCATACCAGCACGAATTTCAGTGTCATCTTTAAAATAATCGATAAACCGGTTATCCAGACTAACCTGATATAAACCCGCGCATATCACAACTACCAAAACCAGAGTGGCACCCAAAATAGATCCAGCCTGGTGGCGTGCCAAATGGCTCAGAAATATATTAATTTTTAACGGTTTAGCAAGCGTGACGCTAACTTCACCACGGGAAAACATCAGCAATAACGCAGGGAAAAAAGTGAAGGAAACTAAAAGCGCAAAGGCAATACCCACACACATCATCCAACCAAAATCCTCGACCGGCAGAATATCGCTGGAGGACAATGATGCAAAAGCTACCATGGTAGTGAGCGCGGTATAGAAACAAGGAGCAAATTTACTGTGCATGGTATCGAGCACCAACGCCGCATGGCTTTGGTCCGGCTGCGCAGCCAACAATTCACGATAACGAACAATCAAGTGAATACTAAAGGACAGCGAAATAATCGCCAGTAACGCCAAAGCATTAGAAGACACCACAGTAATCGGTTGACGAATAAAACCCAGCCAGCCAATCAACAACGCAATAGTCAACGCACTGCTGAACAGCGGCAACAACACCCACCGAATACGACGGAAAAACACATACAGCATGATAATAATAATCAGCCCCACCGCTGCACCGAATATCAGCACATCATTTTTCACAAAGGCAATCATGTCAGCAGCAATCATTGGCACACCGCCAAGATACAGCTGAGCATCATCTAGATAGGTGTCACGAATGACACGAACCTCACCAATCAACTGCTCCCGTTGTTTTGAGTAACGCACTTTTTCAGCCGCATAAAGCGCCTCAATATCCGCCAACTCAGGGTTATTGGACCCGCCATTCTCACGTAATTTTTTTCGCTGCGCGCGTAGACTGTCCAATTCAGTATCAAAACTTAAACCAATGCGTAACGCAGTGGTATTAGCATCCCTCGACACCAGTAAATCAGCATACAAGGGGCTACTGCTCAACTCGACGCGAGCCAATTGATAATCAATTTCAGGAGACCGTAAGGTCCTCAACTGTGCCGTTTGGCGAAGATCAGTGTCGCCAACGTTGTCCAGCAACGGCGCATCCAGAATGCTGAATACAGCGCTGACATTATCCAACGCCTCCAGCTGGCTTTGAATTTCAGCAAGGGCGGTCAGCGTTTGCTCAGAAAAGAGTTTACCGCTGTCTGGTGTATAGGTCAGAAACAGCGCCTCTTCACCGCCAAAACGCTGTTCCACCTGACGGTAATAAGCCAGGTCGGCATCCCCCTCTACCACCAAGGTATCCGAAGAAGCTTCAAAGGAAAATCGTGGCCAGAAGCTCGCTGCTAACAGGCATAACAGCACAACAAAAAACAAAATAGAACGCGGATAATTGAGACTTTTGAGATAGAGGGAAGACAAACAGAACTCCGCTGTAAAATAAAAGGCAATATAAACACCACCAGAAGAAGCGCTCAAACTCTTTGCAGATAATAGTCAATGCTGCACCGCTTTAAAACCACGATCACATCAGATTGATCAAGCCTGCAATTTTATTGTCATAACCTGCATAGGCAACTCAGGGAACATCCTATGATCAAACCCATCTGGCAGCCCTCAAAGCTGCGCGTAGCACAGGCAAATATCAGTCATTATCTGGACTATCTGAGTGATAACTATGCACTAGAGTTCACTGATTATTCATCTCTTCACAGATGGTCAATCGATAACCGTGCGCAATTTTGGGCATCAATATGGGATTTTTGCGGTGTTATAGGTGACCCGGGGGAGCAGGAGCTTATCAAAGGCAATCACATACTGGAGGATCGTTTCTTTCCCTCAGCCAAACTTAATTTTGCTGAAAACCTGCTTCAACGGCAGGATCACGACGATGCAATGGTGTTTTGGGCAGAAGACAAAGTCGGCCAACGTATTATCTGGAAAGAGCTTTATGAAGAGGTTTCACGGCTGAGACAGGCACTGATCGAGTTAGGCATCAAATCAGGTGACCGTATTGCCGCTTATATGGCCAACACACCACAAACCGTTATCGCCATGTTGGCATGCACCAGCCTTGGGGCCATCTGGTGTTCCTGTTCGCCTGACTTTGGCGAACAGGGAGTTATCGAGCGTTTCGCTCAAATTGAGCCCACGTTATTGTTTGCACACACACATTACTATTACACAGGGAAAAAGATTGATAACAGCGGCAAGATCAACAAGATAGCTACAAAAATTAAATCGTTAAATCACATCATTATCACATCCTACGGGACAGAACCCTTAGCCGATAGCAATTCTGCCCCTGAGGGTAGTCAATGGCTGTACTGGCATGAACTACTGCGCCCATACCAAAGCCAGCCTATCGAATTTGAACGTTTCCCTTTTCATCATCCGCTGTATATTTTGTTCTCCAGCGGTACAACGGGCATCCCAAAATGCATTATTCACAGTGCGGGCGGCACATTGTTGCAACACCTGAAAGAGCACCAGTTACATTGTGACGTCAAACCCAATGACCGCCTGTTTTATTACACCACTACCAGTTGGATGATGTGGCATTGGCTGGTATCCGGGTTAGCCAGTAAAGCTACATTACTACTCTATGATGGTTCACCCACCCATCCCAACGACAGTATGCTGTTCATGTTCGCCGATGCTGAGGATATGACGCTGTTTGGCACCTCTGCCAAGTTCATTGATACGTTGGCGAAGAACAATGCCCGCCCTGCACAGGTTCACAGCCTGGAAACCCTGCGTACTATAACCTCAACAGGTTCTACCCTCAGCCCGGAGCATTTCGACTATGTCTATCAACATATAAAAAGCGATGTGCAGCTTTCCTCTATTTCCGGCGGCAGTGATATCATTTCCTGTTTTGTATTGGGCAATCCAATGACTCCTGTTTACAGAGGTGAAATCGGCTGTGCTGGCTTAGGTATGGCTGTTGAAGTATTTGATGCAGAAGGACAGGCTGTTCAGCAACAAAAGGGCGAATTGGTTTGTACTAAGGCCTTCCCCTCCATGCCCATTGGCTTTTGGAACGACCCCAATCACAGTAAATACCATAGCGCTTACTTTGAGAAATACCCGAACACTTGGGCGCATAGTGACTTCGCTGAAATCACAGATCAACAAGGCTTTATTATTTATGGTCGTTCGGACACCACGCTTAACCCCGGAGGTGTCCGTATTGGCAGCGCAGAAATCTATCGACAAGTAGAACAGATACCCCAAGTGCGGGACAGCGTGGTGATAGGCGAACAATGGCATGATGACATTCGCATCATCCTATTTGTGCAGCTAAGTGAAGGTGTGTATCTGGATATGGCTTTGATTGAAGCAATAAAAAATCAAATCCGATTTGGCGCTACACCTCGCCACGTCCCAGATCTTATTTATCAAGTGGACGATGTGCCTCGAACCCGTTCTGGAAAGATTGCTGAATTAGCCGTCAAGGCCGTTGTGGAAGGCAAAGAAGTGAAAAACGCAGGTGCGTTAGCCAACCCTGAAGCGCTGGACTGCTATAAACATCTCGTTAAACATCATCACCGAAAACTTGTGATGTAAGTCATTAGCACCCTTTACCTTTAGCAGCCTATTAGGCCGCGTTCATATGCCTGCGTTGCTCATCCAGGCCATCCCAAAAGGCTGCCACGCCATCAAGCATTTCATTGCCGACCCGAATAAAGTCCGCTTCATCAATGTTACGCTCAAAATACAACTCCTCAAGCTCTTCCTGAGTATGAAGCGCGTGTTGAGATTCAATGCGACTGTGCCAGGTAAAAAACCCCACCGGTAATGATGACTCGGCACACTTATTATATCGCTCAAGGCCTAGCGATAATTCATCCCAGAAGCCAGCCGCTGCCCAATTCTCCACAGCATAACTGGCCGCCTGTGAGGTACGGTAATCCTCATTACCGTAGAGACGAATCAACTCATCACAATAAAACAGGGTCGCCGCTGTACCGTGACAGCGTCGTCCCACATCCGCAAAGCCAATTCCCAATCGAGACGCTATTGTCATCAACCATTCAAAATGAGCCGCTCTGAAACGAAAAACACCACCATCAACAGAACCCTCAGTAATCGTAGGTCCGGCAGACTCCTTCGCCAACCGTTCAGGTTTTACGTCTTGATCAGCTTCACCGGCATTAAACAAAACGCCAATCTCATTGGCCAGAATTTCCTTGGAAACCCGCATACCCTCCAAAGTGTCGGCGTTAATCATTTTTTGCAATTGGGCAACCAGGAATTGATTGGAAAATACTGAAAATTGCACGATAAAGGCTGCGACCTGTTCACGCGTCTGTTGCCCCCGCTGGAACCAAGCCGTGTAGTGATTATTGGTAATGACCCGATGTTGTAGCAACTTTTCAGTAATAGTGTGTTGGAAAGCCATAAAACGACGCCCCTTGCTGGAACTAAAGCCCGGTCGCTGTTCAGCAATAGCGAGCAATGTGGACGTACTCAACCCGGTTAATTGTTGAGATTGCGCAAACTGTGCAATTTTAGGGTCATTTACGTGTGTCATACAAACCACTCCTTTTCTTGTAACGTTAGACCAACCGATTTTTTTCCAGTTTCCTTAACGCTGCTCACTCAAAATCAGGTTGATTTTCTGGCGCAGCCGCCTGAAAAGCCGGTAGAGAAATACAATGCGTGTAAATTGAGCACAACCGGGGCATCGCCGTCAGATCACAGTCAAAACGCAGGGCATTATAAACCTGGGGAACTAGACAAATATCAGCCAACGTCGGACTGTCTTCATAACAACAGGTTCCAGCCAAAAAATGCTGTTCAAGCAGCGATTCAAAGGCGGCAAAGCCTTCCAAAATCCAACCCTGATACCAGCTTTTTATTTGTCCGTCCTGAGCAGAAAAATCCTGTTTTAGCCTGTTAGTTACTCGCAGATTATTAAGCGGTTGGATATCACAGGCAAGCAGCTGCGCCAACGCCCTAACGTAGGCTCGATCACGCACAACATCCGGTAGCAGGGCTGGCTTCGGATAACACTCTTCCAGATATTCAATAATCGCCAGCGACTGGGTCATAACACGCTGCCCGTCCACCAGCGTTGGCACCATCGATTGCGGATTATGTTGCTGATACTCCGCCGCATGTTGTTCACCGCCGTGCTTCAAAAGGTGGATATAACGAGCTTCAAAGGGTAAATCCTTTAGCGCCAGCGCGATACGTACTCGATAACTGCAGGAACTGCGGAAATAACTGTACAGCGTAAGTTCTGTCATCACACCACCTGCTGTCTAATGGCGCCAAAAATGGATTGCCCTTGCCGATCCAGCATTTCAATCTGCACCTCATCACCCGGCTGTAAGTAGGTTGTTTCAACCTGCCCATTATTAATAATTTCCAACACTCTTTTTTCTACCAGACAGGAACAACCCCGTCCTGTATCACGATTTGAGACAGTGCCTGAGCCAATAAGCGTACCCGCGGACAGCGTACGGGTTTTGGCGGCATGACTAATCAACTCAGGAAAACCAAATTGCATATCCTCGCCCGCTTCCGGATTCCCAAAACTCTGCCCATTGAGATTCGTTAGTAACGGCAGATTTAATCTGGCGCCATCCCAGGCACCACCTAACTCATCAATCGTCACCGCCACAGGGGACAAAGCTGAAGCTGGTTTTCCTTGCACAAATCCGAAGCCTTTAGCCAATTCAGATGGGATCAACTCTCTTAAAGATACATCGTTAATCAGCACAAAAAGCTTGATGTGGTGGGCTGTATCAATGTTCTTCACCCCCATAGGTACATCGTCGGTCAGCACACCAATTTCCGCTTCAAAATCCAGTCCCCAACGCTCATCCGTAAGTGTTAAAGGTGTACAGGGCCCCAACAGGCTATCACCAGCTCCTTGGTACATAAGAGGATCTGTCAGCAACTGTTCTGGTAGGCTGCTGCCTCGAGCTTTGCGAACACGCTCAACGTGAGGCAGGTAAGCACTGCCATCCAGCCATTGGTAGGTACGCGGTAAGGGGGCCGCTAAATGGTTTACGTCTAACGGAAATCCGAGGGAGGGGTAGTCATTTAATCTCTGGTAGGTTTTTGCTAATTGGGGTGCCAACTGATGCCAGTTTTCCAGCACCACTTGCAATGTCAGAGCTATCTCAGGTACTTCTATGCCACGCGTTAACTCTCGATCAACCACGATCAAAGTACCATCACGTCCGCCTTTGTTGAGTGATGCCAACTTCATACATCTCCTCCTTGCCATGAATTGACGTAATCAGGCCATTCAATGCCGACAGGCATATCCGCCAACGCTAGCGCATCACGGCTATCGATCATCACGGCCACCTCATTGGTTTCTTTGCGTAACGCCTGTTGACCTACTTTCAGTGCTTTAGGATGCGGACCATGAGTGATACCGGCTGGGTGCAACGTCAGCATGCCGGGATAAATATTGTCACGGGAAAAAAAGTTACCCTGGTGATAAAAAATGACTTCATCATAATCGTCATTATTATGAAAAAATGGCACCTTAAGCGCCCCGGGATCACTTTCAATAGGCCTGGGCACAAAGGTGCAAATTACAAAACGGCTAGCTATAAAGGTGGCATGTGCTGAGGGCGGCACATGATAACGCGCGCTCATCAATGGTCGTATATCACGCCAGTTGATACGTACCGGCGCTAAAGAACCGTGCCAGCCCACCGCATCCAGCGGATTAAACGGGTAACTAAGCGTGCTGAGTTCACCATGGCGTTTAACCTGTACCTGCCAAGCTTCCTCTGTCTGCTGAGCAATAAAAGCATCGTCGATTTTAGGGGTATCCAGCATGGCTGGGTCAAATATTGCATGCTCACCAACAAGGCCCTTGTCGGGCAATCGGTAACTGTCATTGCTGGCCTCAATCAGCAACATTGAAACGTGCTTTTCAAGCGTAACGCGCCACATCGTACCTCGTGGCAGCACCACGTAATCACCCTCACTAATGCTCAGATGGCCATAATCACAGAACAGTTCAGCCTCACCCTCATGAACAAACAACAGCTCATCACCATCAGCATTACGAACCAGATGACTCATACTTACATCGATTTTCCAAAAGCGTATTTTAACTGCCTGGTTAGCCAATAGCATAGTCGCTTGCCAAGGTGATGAAACAGCCTTCTCGATGTGAGTGGTATCCAGTGCTCGCGGGCGTAGAGGGCCTTGTACATCACTCCATCCAGTAGGTGCATGACGATGGTACATTTGCGTGGACGGCCCATAAAAACCTTCCCGGCCCAGCTCCCGCTCAAAGGTATCAGTCGGTAAATCCGCATGCGCCTGACGTGATGCGGAACCTTCAACACGTGGTAGTGAAATCCAGCGAGATTGCCCCATTTCAAATCACTCCCCTTTCCAGTTGGTCACGCTCCATGGCCTCAAACAGGGCCTGAAAATTACCCTCACCAAATCCTTCGTGATCCTTGCGTTGAATAATCTCGAAAAAAATTGGACCAATGACAGTCTCGGTGAAAATTTGTAACAATAAACCGTCGCCACTATGTGGAGAGCCATCAATCAAAATACTGTTTTTTTGAAGCCGGCGAAGATCTTCACCATGTCCTGGCACACGTTCATCAATCTTGTCGTAATAGGTGTTAGGTACACTCATAAAGGTTATACCGTGTTCACGTAGCGCTTCGACCGTGGCATAAATATCATCTGTCGCCAACGCAATGTGCTGCACCCCTTCACCATGATATAGGTTCAGGTATTCCTGAATTTGCGAGCCGGGCTCGGTGGGTTCATTGATAGGAATGCGGACCTTACCGCAGGGACTGACCATAGCCCTTGAACGCAGCCCGGTTTGTTTACCGTGGATATCAAAATAGCGTATTTCACGAAAGCCAAAAATGCGTTCGTAAAACCCAGCCCATTCATCTAAATGGCCAAGGCAGACATTATTGGTGAGGTGATCCACTTCCCTCAGACCCACACCTATCGGATGAAAGGAAACGTCCGCTTCAGGCACAAAATCGACATCGTAAATACTGTCGTGAGAATAGGCATCAATGAGATAGATAAGACTGCGACCAACCCCGTAAATGGCCGGGATATTCAGTTCCATAGGGCCTGGCTGGCTGACATGGGGTTCGGCACCAAGTTCAATTGCACGCTTCAGCGCCTCGGCAGCATTTTCAACCCGTAGGCCAATGGCACAGACTGAAGGTCCATGTATCCGCGCAAAGCCTTGCGCAAAACTTTCCGGTTCATGGTTAACAATAAAGTTGATGTTGCCCTGACGATACAACACCACATCCTTGGAACGGTGCTTACCAATAGCAACAAAACCCATCTGTTCAAACAATCGCGCTAGCTGGTGGCTATCCTGAGCAGTATATTCAACAAACTCAAAACCACCGATCCCCATGGGGTTACTGGCACGGTTTTCCATGGCCACCTCCCTGAATTACAAGTCCCGATACTATCAGTTTAGACCAGAGCCCTAGGCGCGGGGTTCAATGGCAGGTCCGCAGCCTCTCAGTGCACTCGCATTCTAACGATCAATTAGAACCGAACTTCAGGATGCCTATGCTATCGAAAACATTAAGAAGAGCGCTTTACGTAACGTAATGTGGTGGTAATGCCACGTCCAAATAAGTCGCTCAAAATAACAAAAAACAACTTATTGAGGGCGCGTATGACGTCTCAACAAACTCATTTAAATATCAGCCATGGTTTTTTGCCCGCCAACGACCCTCTCACTTCGTTACCTGCACTCTTCTCAGACTGGGAAGATGCCGCACAAAATTTGCCCAAACTGTTACTAAGTGATCACCTCCAGCCCTTACTTAACGCATTGCCTCCCTTTCCCGTCGAAAAACTCAGCAACCAGGCTGAAATTGAGCGGGCCATGGTGATCTTATCGTTTATCGGCCACGCCTATGTGTGGGGGACAAAGAAACCTGTACAGACATTATCAGCCCGCTTGGCGGTGCCTTGGTATGAACTATCAAAACGACTTGGAAGGCCACCGGTACTGTCCTATGCCTCCTACGCGCTCCATAACTGGCGCCGCCTGCAAGCAAATCGCCCGGTTGAACTTGGCAATATTGCGCTGCTGCAAAACTTTCTCGGAGGAATTGATGAAGAGTGGTTTATTCTGATTCATGTTGATATTGAAGCTAATGCAAGACCCGCTATGACTTCTATACCCGCGGCACAAAACGCCGTAACGACAAATGATCCCAATAAATTGCTCAACGCCATGCTCACTA
>Ga0209292_1001514_pt1 | contig 28283 bp, 27 predicted proteins | sample GOMGulsemesocosm_2_FD_184634 | JGI IMG/M metagenome (GOLD analysis project Ga0209292, IMG submission 184634) | Methane-oxidizing microbial communities from mesocosms in the Gulf of Mexico - GOM9C Gulf of Mexico (SPAdes) (version 2) | ecosystem: Environmental > Aquatic > Marine > Cold seeps... | reverse complement strand
CAATGCGGAAGAATGTTGATAGCGTGTTTTTGCTTCTTGATTAAGCCCAGAAATTGCGGTCAATAGGGCACTACCTAAACTAAACCCTAAAATAAACAAAGCCATCAACCAAGGGTGTCGTCGAAAAAAGGCTATATGAGTGGCTAAAATGAGTTTAATTTCATTAGTTAAATTAGGCAAAGTGGCCATCTCTTAAGACTTTAACTTGTTCAAAATAATCAGTTAATTGATGGCTATGAGTGACCATTACTAAGTTGATTTGCCGTTCACTACATAAATCTGTAAGTAGTTTAACTACTTGGTAAGAACGCTTTTGATCTAAGTTGCCTGTAGGCTCATCTGCAAAAATGATCTGAGGTTTGTTAAGTAAAGCTCTGGCGATACCAACTCTTTGTTGTTCACCACCAGACAGCTGATGAGGCAATGCATTGAGCTTGTTTTGTAGTCCTAACTCTATGACGAGATGGTCAAACTCACTTGCCGCTTCTCCTGGACAATTTAACTGGTGTTGAAATAAAATATTTTGCTTTACGGTTAGGCAATCAAGTAATTGGTAATGCTGGAATATTAGCCCTATTTTACGGCGATAAAGCGCAAGTTCGCGCTCATTAAGCGATGATAATTCCTGGTTGTTAACACGGATTGACCCACTATCTGCTTGCAGCAGGCCCGCTAGAATGTGCAAAAAGGTGGTTTTACCTGAGCCGCTATCACCGAGCAATGCAAGGTGTTGTGCTGCGGGTACTGTCAAATCAAGCTTATTTAAAATACTTTGTTTGTTATCGCCATCATTACGTATAAAACATAAATCCTTTACTTCAATCACGGTAACTCCTTGTTAATATGTTGTGTTTTGAATAAGTCTTACAAAACCACCAGAAATACAGGGTTTAATTAGACTGGATTATTTTGTTTAAAGCGTAACATGACGCCGTATGATTATTGATAAAGTTCGGCTGTGATTACTGTTAAATAATGACAGCCGAACCTTATTCCCTAATTTTTATAGAAACACTTATATAACTAGAAAGGTGCAATTATGTCATCCAATAATTCAATTTATCGGTGTAGGGCTGTATATCACCTATGTGTTCTTTAACCCAATTTTCGTCGTAATAAGAGTCTAAATATCGTTCGCCACTATCACACATCAAGGTTACTATTGAGCCTTGTTGGTTGTTGTCCTCCATTTCTTGTGCAAGACACAATGCTCCCCATATATTAGTACCTGTTGACGCTCCCGCTTTTTTACCCGTGAGCTTTTCTAACCATAGTATTGTTGCTACGCTTGCAGCGTCAGGTACTTGCATCATTTGATCAATAACATCAGGTTGAAAAGAATGCTCAACTTTAGGCCTACCAATACCTTCAATACGGCTTGATTTATTATTTACCAGTGTACGATCGCCAGATTTAAAACTCTCGTAGAACACTGAATTTTCAGGATCGACTACCAGTAATTTTGTATCAAAGCCTTTATAAAGGATATACCTACCTAAGGTCGCTGAAGTACCACCAGTACCTGCACTCATTACAATGGCACTTGGTATGCTGTAGGGCTCTTTTTCCATTTGGTCATAAATACTTTCGGCAATATTGTTATTGCCACGCCAGTCTGTTGCTCGTTCAGCATAGGTAAATTGATCCATAAAGTATCCGTCAATTTCTATTGCTAGGTTTGTTGCTTCGTCATGCATTTTAGGAGCAGAATCAACAAAATGACATTTTCCACCATAGAATTCGATTTTATTTATTTTACTCTTCGCTGTTGATTTGGGTAAAACAGCAATAAAAGGTACACCTATCATTTGTGCAAAATAGGCTTCTGACACAGCAGTACTGCCTGAAGATGCCTCGATAATTGTAGTATCTTCTTTGATTTTTCCGTTACATAGGGCGTATAAAAAAAGTGAACGGGCTAGTCGATGTTTAAGACTACCAGTGGGATGGGTACTTTCATCCTTAAGATACAAATGAATATATGGGATTTTAGGGATATCGATTTTTAATAGATGAGTATCTGCTGAGCGATTATAATCAGCTTCTATTTTTTGAATACTCTGCTTTATCCAATTTTTCATAAGGCATCCTTTTGTTTTTTATGTATATAACCAACAAACCCACAGTATTTATTGAGCTTAAAATTGTCGTTTTGATGGTAATATTTTAGTGTGTATTTATGTTAATTAGAAGTAGGGGAGTTATTTCATTTTGCCTTTCTTTACAAAAGTAATAAACTTCCAGTTTTCATCAATCAACCTTTCTTCTTTTACCACTTTCAGCACGTTTCTTATTCTCAGACTGCACATACACTGTATCTGTAGTTGCCATACTTGCATGGCCAAGATCCTCAGAAATATCTTTAAGAGGGCGCCCACGTTCAATTTCCATACTGGCACCGGTATGTCTTAACCAATGTGAAGACGCTTCTTTTAGCTTTAAAGCTTTATTAGCACTTTCAGATGCTCGCATGTTTTCATAGGCTTGGTCGAAAACACTTTGTACTAAACGTCGTAAATGTCTAGATGTCATACCGCCTTGACCTCGTACTTTTTCAACTAGAATTGAATTTTCATTACTTGATGGCAAACCTAATAAACCACGTGAAGATCGATAACGCTCTAAAAATGGTAGAAAATCGATAGGAACGGTAATATCACGTAATTTACGGCTTTTACCAAAGACTTTAAGCCACCAATTTTCATCATCATCTTGCCAAAAATGTCCCATTGTTGGTGACCAATTTGGGCGTTCAGATAGCTCTGAAATCCTTAAAAAGAGGGTTTTCAAGGCAGCAATAACGAATAAATTACGCTCAAAAATAGGGTTTTCATCAGCCATTTCTACAGCGGTATCTAAAACATATTGCCATTGGCTAGCGGTTAAGCGTTTGATTTCTTTAACTTGTGAGTCAATTATAAAGTGACGACAATCTTTTTTAGCAATTTGAGCTGGGTTACCAATACATAAATCTTCAGACATCAGGTAATTGTAAAAAGCGATAACGGCAGTAAACATCGATGTAAGCGTTTGTTGTGATGGACGATATTTTTTCTTATCAACAACATATTGAGATTTTTGGCTTTTAGGCGCTTGAATTTTAAATGGAAACCAATGTTCATTAGCTGACGAATAACCATTGGTGATTTTAAAGCGTTCTTGATTTGACGTACCAATCCAGTTAACTGGTGGCTGCCAACAAAAGTCAGCATATTCTAGAAAGTCAGATTTACGTAGTTGGTCAATTGGTTTTTTCTTTTCAATAAAGGACCATAAAAGAAAACGTTCAACGTCATTTCTAAATCTGTCGTAAGTATGGCTAGATTTATTTCTACCTATATAAGTAAGGAAAACCTTTCCCCAGTTAAATTGTTCAAGCCACCAAGGTTCATTTGATGAAAATATTTTATCTAACTCCGGATAGTCATCAAAATCGAAATCACATAAATCAATATATGGTGGATATAAAGGCACAGGTTTATTTAATAACATTATTCGTGAAACCAAGCAGAGATAAGGCAGATGAAACCAGTTTAAATCATTACACCCACTATGTCCAATACTGAAGAGTATCGGACATAGTGGGCTATATAAATGCTAGGGTGGTTGTCCCTGTCATTTGATAATCCAAGCTTAACACTGGATCGATCCAGTCAACGCTTGCAAACGTACACACGGAATTTTAAAGGTCTGCATTACTATTTTGTGTTTTGTAAAATATCACTTTGCAAATATAACGCTGGATCTAGTTTGGATTCTATTTCTGAATTCCAAATTTCAGTCAGGAGTAATTTATAATTGTGCGCTACGGATACCTAAGTATTTTTCACGTAGAGTCGCCTTTATTTCTAATCGTTTTATTCCAATAGCTTTATTAACTCATGACTTCTATAGGCCAGAATGCGAACTAAGCCACCAATATAGTCGTTAGGACCTAGCCAATATGCCTTCATCTATGTTATTCGCAACAAGTTTATTTATTATCTCTTCAGCTTTCAGTTATTGTTCTAACATACTCAATTATCGATTTGTTTTACCTTCGAGTTGAGTATTCTGCAAATGGGCTAAGCAAAAACCACTGTGAAAATGACTTTATGTATTTAATTTCACCACTAAGGATAAGATCTTTCGTTTGTATTGCTCGGTTTATATCCATATGCCCCATCCAAACGTCAGTCAATGGCTTCAAACAGGCATCAATATATAGATTAGTTTCATGCCCCGGATTATGGATACATAAATCCACCTTTCTATTTTTTACAACTAACCACCAAACAGCTCTTTCAGCTGGTGCACCTCTTAAAGTGAAATGCGCAGTAAAACAGCCATTTTTAGGAAATTTTTCACAATCAATGCGACGTTGAATGTCCCACATGAGTAATGTTGGGTCTAACTCGTGCTTTTGAAATTCTGATGAAATAAATTTCTGCCCCCATATACCCAAAGTTTCAACCATCGGCCACAGCTCTTTACCCGAGTCAGTAATGAAGTATTCCCAACCACGACCTTTTTCTGGTTTTTTCTTTGTAATAATCCCTACTTCCTCCAATTCACTCAATCGCTTAGATAGTAATGAAGGAGACATTAGGGGAACACCATTACGAAGATCATTAAATTTGGTACTCCCAGCCATCAATTCTCTCAACAGTACAGGTGTCCAGCGAGTTGCAACAATTTCTGCTGCTCTCGCTACAGGGCAAAACTGACCGTAACTTTTTGTGTTGTTACTATTTTTGTTTGTCATATTATTTAACATCCAAGTATTTTAGCTAAGTACAGATTCAGAACTAGCAGTATAGACCAATTATATTTATCATTACCTTAGATATTCAACAATAACTTATCAGAGGTACTCTCTATGATTAAGCACATTTTTTATATCGCACTTGTCAGCAGTCTTGCAGCGTGTTCACCAGCCGAAAAATCAATATTAAGTGTCGAAGAGCAAGCCGCAAACGTAACAACAATGTGCAATGAAAACGCCTACGCAATTCAACAACGCCAGAAGTCTCACTCCTTATACTCAAGGTTGGGAGAACGTCCCGGTATTATAGAATTCGCTACGAACCTATACACCTCCCATCGAACAAATCCAGTAATAGGCCATTTCTTTGAAAATGTGCCGAAAGAGCCCTTCATTAAAAACGTTACTGACTTCGTCTCTGTTCACTCTGGTGGTGGTGGTAATTATACACAAAGGAATATGACAACTGTTCATAAAGACCTAGGTATTACCCTTGGGGATTTTCTAGCGGCAGGTGGAGATGTTCAAGCTGTTCTGGGTGATTTAGGCCATGGAGAGAATGAAATTCAAGAAGTTATTTGCTTTCTCGTTTCTCTCGCTCCAACGGTAGTAACTAAATAAGTGAAGTTGATGTCAAAGTACCTATTGTAAGTATATACAATAGGTACTTTGACATAATACTCAACTTTGAATCCTCAAATAAGTACTTCACCTATGCACAAAGCGAGCACACAAATGATGATTGTTTACTATTGTTTTCGGATCAAATTAACATCAAGTGATGGAAGGTCAACGGCAGCATAGAGGTTGCAGCAGTCATAGAATTTGTTATCCTTCTATAACTATATTTTACTTTTTTACCATGAATCAGTCTCAAATCCGATTTCGGGAACGGCCGCTATACCAATGATTATTAAGTTAGCTGTTGGCCTGCTTAAGACAACTAACGGGTGTACAGGTGACCTAGACAAACCCTCTCAATTCTATAACCTTACTTCTCCTAAGCGCACCAAGGGAACATTAGCACCATAAATATTAGTGCCAAAAACTAAACCGATTGTGGGCAGTGGTTTAATCGTCACTTATGCCACAAAGATGACCAAACCTATTGGCCAAAAACAATCTAAATTAGGCTCACTATCAAACCAACTGCGGAAGTTTAGGTTAATTGCTTGTAACTATATAGCGCACCAAGAAGTGATTGGTGGGGACCTGTTTATCATTGCAGAATGTGAAATATGTTAAATAAAATGATAACTCGGCAAGAACATTTCTTGTAGTAATACCTGTAGCCTTTGTATAGAGCATTGTTTCTTGACGATAAATTACCTTTGTTAATAAAAATACTTAAGCACGTGAAAACTAGGTGCTTTTGTCTGGTTCATGAATGGCATCATAACGTTGTAAGAATTGTTGTTGTGATTTTGCCATAACTTCACCATAACTGGGTACTTCCTCTTTGCTTAAACTATTAACGTTACCTGCAGAGCCAAAAACATCTTTAAACAATGACAGTAGATCTTCTGGATTAATATCTTTGAATTCATAATTGTAGATGTTTTTCAGTTGCTCTCGTTCAATGCCTAACTGATCAGCTTCTTGATTTAAATTTGCTGAACTTACGTGAAACCTGTTGTTGACATCAACACTACCTACCACAACATCATTGACACGCAATACGTCGGTTTGTGGTACCGCATTTCTCATCACCCGGTCTCGTTCACGCTGTTCAGCTACTTCTTCTTGGCCGTAGAAGCCAGTTAATTCAAGATCAGAACCATTATTTATTGATGCAACATAATTTTGGCCAGAGAACATTTCAAATGTTTCAGCATGCGTTGGCCCCTCGCCTGACTTAAAATATTCAACTTCGACCCGATCGCCATATTCGTCTTTTAACGCTAGTACAAAGTTACGTGTGCCTTGCTCATCGCCGCCTAACTGATTATCGATATAACCTGCATATTTATTTTTCGTTGTTATGCCGCTGTAATCATCATTCTGTGTTCTATAAGCAATAACCTCGCCGTCGATACGTATAATCGCCCGCGTGTCTTGAAAGTCACCCATCTTAAGTTGGCTATCACGGCGAGCATTAATTCCTTCAGGTGAAGTAAAAATGGCATGTTGTGCCATCATCGATTGCCCTTCTTTAAATCTTACCTTGAGCTCGTGATCGTCAGGTAAAGACTCAATATTGAATGGGGTCGACAGCTTATGCATGATGCTTTGCCCATCTGATATGCTAATACCCGGTTGATAACCATAATTAACGGCGGTGTTACCTGTTACATTCATATTAATTGTCCTTATCAAAATAATTTTGGAACTGACGTCAACTAATGCCAGTAAAATCAGTTAATGCAAGCATTGCAACCGCTATACCAATAACTCTTATTTTTGAAAACAACCGTTGACTAAGTGATTAATGTTGAGGAAGAAGAAATATCTGATAACAGCAGTTAATATCCATAGCTTTTTATCGGATAAAAATTGCCGTTTGTCAGCCAGAAAATAACTCCGACGGCAACCGCTTTCCGCAAGAAACCAAAATAATAATATCAATAAGTTACCATATTTAAATGTCATTTATCTCTTTTTGTTTCTAGCAAGATTATCACTCTTTTTCACCCATAGAACATTATGAAAAACATCTTTTTATTATTTAGCATTATATTTATTCCCTACATTATATAATTCTAAAGTTTGTTCATCTATTTTTTGTACTTTTTGTTGTATTCAAATTATGGTGATCCGCAATTCTTGGGAAAATTCACTTCCTCCTTATTGACAACCGAACACCGTTCGGGTAAGTTCTTATTATGACTGACTTCACTGAAAAACAAACACGGACCCGCGAAAGCATTCTAAAAGCTGCCCACCAATTAGTATTGGCAAAAGGGATAGAAAAGCTCTCCCTTCGTGAAATAGCCCGAACTGTAGGTTTCAGCCCTTCTAGCCTGTACGAGTATTTCGACGGTAAAGAGGAAATCATCACCGCGCTGAAATTTCGTGCGTCCACCATGCTTTATCAGGCTATGAGTAAGGCCTCTGAAGGCTTAAAGCCATTACCTGCATTAGCAGCTATGTGTAGAGCCTATGTAGGTTTTGCAAAGACTGATTCCGAAGACTTTGTCCTTTTGTTCAGTCGTTCAAGGTCAATCCGGAGAACTCTAAAAGAACCAGAAATTCCCTCTTCAGGTTACGCACTGGTACTGAAAACGGTAATCTCAGGAATTTCCAAAGGGCAGATAAACAAAACAAAGAAGAGAACCGCGGAGGATATGGCCTATGGCCTTTGGGCCCTAGTTCACGGTATGGCAACCCTACAGTCAACCCACCTTAAAGGATTTCAAGCAAACTTCGATAATGCTGACAGGCAGGCAATAGACGCCTTTCTGGCCGGTTTAAAACAATAATATATTTTTTTGACAATATACCGAACACTGTTCGGGTTTTAAGAGGCTATCATGACCACTCGCACTCGTTCATTAACATTACTATTTTTCGGAATCACACTAATAACTTTTAGTCACATGCGTTGGGGCATCGGCCTGCTCGCCTGGTTAGCCCCCGTGCCCTTCCTTTTATTCTTATATCAAACAAAGAGCAAAAAATCGCGCCTGATCATAATAGGGGCGATGTGCTTGGCTTGGACCCTGGCAACGACAAAAATAGTTACAGATCCGTTACCCCTAGTTTTGGCACTGGGCTACGGCATCCCCCTCGGTTTAATATTCTCAGCTGGTTTTTTATTCTGGGACAAGCTTCGCCACCGTGTTCCCAATGTGCTCAACGCTATTGTTTTTGCAGCAGTGATGGTCAGTATCGAGTGGGCCCAACATCGTTTTACCCCTTTTGGTTCGTGGGGCGCGGCAGCTAATACCCAACTTGAAAATTTAACTTTTCTGCAAAGTGTTTCCTTGGCCGGCATCGCAGCAGTAGTCTTACCGATGTACTGGTTTGCTGCATTGCTGGCCCAGGCAATTCACGAAAAGAAAATACCGTACCGACAGTTTAGTGTGTTGGCCGTATTGCTAATATCACTGCATGTATATGGAGGGATTCGATTAGGCAATGTAAGCATTACAGAGCATACAAAGGTAGCTGCAATAGGAACTGACGCTACCTTTGGAGGTCTACCTTTACCTGAACCTGATGAAGTAACAAAAGTTAACAATGCCTTGTTTCAACGTTCAGAAGAAGCAGCAAAGAATGGCGCTAAGCTGATTTCGTGGACTGAAGGTGCAACTATGGCGCATCCAAATGACGAAGCAGAGCTCATCAAACGTGGACAGGAATTTGCTGCAAAATATCGGGTTGAATTGATTATGTCTTATATTGTGCCAATTGTTATCGATCCTCTTAAATACCACAATAAGTATGTGTGGATTGGAGAAGACGGAAAAATACGCCACGACTACCTTAAACACGAACCCGTGCCGGGCGAACCCGCTGTACGTGGAATAAAACCTCAGGTATTGGCCCAAACCACGTTCGGACCTGCCGCAGGAGCTATCTGCTACGATTATGATTTCCCATATCTGGGATTAGAAAATGCCCGTCTGAACCCCGGTTTGGTCGTTGTTCCTTCGTCAGACTGGAAAGGTATTGACCCTATACATGCACAGATGGCTTCGGTGAGGGCCATTGAAGGTGGTTATTCCCTGCTACGCCCAACGCGCTTTGGACTTTCCGTTGCGTATGACGGCAAAGGGCGAGTCAGAGGATGGCAGAGCGCCAACGAAGAGGGCCCTGGGATCATGATTGCCAACGTCCCCACGAAACCGATTCCCACACTCTACAAAGCTGCTGGTGATTGGCTTGTTTATTTTGCCATTGTATTTTTACTCGCCATCGCACTGATGCCGATGCATAAGTTTCAATTAAAACGGTAAAGAAAAGCCCATATTCTTTTGGAGTATGGGCTTTAAATAATGATGGAGTTTAATAGTGAACTTATTCTCAACATCCATAATAACTGGGCATATTTACTTGCCTTTAACGTTCAGAATAACGGACGTTAGCATTATATTTTATTTAGGCAGAAAGTAGTGATGAAATTAATTTATACCTTTATTTTTTTATTCATATCAATTTTTTCAACAGTTAACTATGCAAATCAGTTTTATTTAGGCACAGATATAAGTCATATGAAATTTGATCAAGTTGAATTTGAAGCAGTTAATGTAAAGAGTATTTTAGCAGGATATACGTTTGAAAATTGGTCAATTGAAGGGAGTTATAATGTCAGTAATATCCATAATCAATTTTACGGTGGTGACCAAAAAGTAAATATGCTTCACCTGTATAGCGTTTATCGCAGCCAAGGTGCTCTATATTATAAAATTAAGTTGGGTATCACCAATGAAAGGTACCAGTTTTATGATAACGATGGAAATTTGAAATTAGATGATGTGCATTCAGGTATTGCCAGAGGGATAGGTTTAGGTTACAGATATGGTCAATTCAATGTTGAGTTTGAGTATAGCTGGCTGGGGCTTAGTTTAGAAATGTTTGGGATAGGTATCCGTTATAATTTTAATTAAAAAACAAGTCATTCAAACAAGAAAATCAGTTGGCTAATGCTTAGCCTCATCTATCGTTCTGTTTGCATCCATTTCAAACGCCGTTCGAGTGACTTAAATCTCCAGAAGGCTCAATTGCGGTAACGCATAACCTTTTGTATTTTAACGCTAACGCATTTATACTGCTGCCTACACCAATGTCGAGTGCAGTTTTGTATTTTGTAAAGTCAATTACTTGAATCCATGAATTGTGGACGTTTTCAAACGAAATTGACTGGTATTCTAAGTGAGCTAGGGCCAAATTGGCTGTCACCGATTATATTCCTGAGTTAAGCCCCTTTCTCTTTTAACTCATAATGCGCTTCAATATGAGTTAATAAAAGTACTTTATGAGTCAAGCCCCTGCGTTTATATAATCAATTCTTCTTCACCTATGGCTTGATAACTATTCGGTTTATCAATTTTTTGTGCGATCAAGGGTTGCGGTATATGTGGTGATAATAAAGAGGAAAACTGCCGGGTGTCTGTTATATCAGTAGACAACCATCTATCAACTAAAGCAGGCTCTTGAGGTAATATCAATGGCATAGCTTTTGAGTGAATGTGCTTTAGTTTTGGATGTGGCGGTAACGTAATAACTGAACACGAGAGTTTTTGCTCACCTGTTTTGCTATGAACCCATTCTCGGCATAGCCCACCCAGTATTAACCCACCATTTTGTGCTGTCATGTCATAATAATGGACTGGATTTTTATTAACGAATTCGGTTTCTCCAAATCCTTTAACAGCAATAATACAGCGTGACTGGCGGTACGCCTGATACCCTGCACTACCTTGAGTAGCTAACTTGTCGAATCGGGTATTGAAAGATGTGTATTTTGAGGGTTTAAAACCATTGTCTGTTTCGGCGAGTAATAACCACCACTGAGCATTTTCTACTTGCCGACTGTTATCAAGGTTTCTAACAATAGAAATGGTGTCTGCTGCTTTAACAAAGCGTTTATCTATTGGCCTATCAATTACTTTGTTGATTTGTAAACTGGTATATAACTTTCTTACACCTTTATCAAAGCTCGCATTAAATCTACCGCACATGACTCACCTTCTCTCTTACTAACATTGTATTTTAGGGATATCTCGCCATTGACTTGTGTACTGGGGACTTAAAAATTGTCTACGCATCTGCCACTTTTCATGATGCCCTTCTGTCGCTATCTTTAATGTGCCATCGCCGTATCTATGGTTCACATTATCTAAGCATTTCATTAAATTTCCATTATAGTGATCGGGCATAAATAAGTCAGGCTGTATAAACGATTTACTGCTGAGTTCTATTGCGGCAACACCGCAGCGATAAAATCTCACCCCCGCACTATATATTGAATCAATAACGGTATCTATGGCCTGTGCCATTTCACAAGTGTTATCGGTTGGCATAATAAATGGGTAAACAATAGCTTGTTTATAATATAAGTCATCGTGTGGAGAGCTTGATGCAAAGACCATTAATTTCTTTACGAGTGAAGACTGTCTTCTTATTTTTCTGCCAACAATAGACGCATGTGTTACCAATGCCGCACGTAATTCATCCTGTGCTGTAATACGCTGGCCAAAACTTCGTGTTGAGAAAATTTCTTTTTTGGGTGATTGTATATCGTCCCAAGACAAGCAGCTAATACCGTTTAATTCACTTACTGTTCTTTCAGTCACTACGCTAAATTGTGTTCGAATATCTTTAGGGTTTTGTTTTGCTAATTGCGCTGCGCTTTTTATACCTTCAAGCTTTAGTCGGTTAGCTATTTTACTGCCAATACCCCATACCTCTTCAACATCCATCCGATTTAGAACTTTATCTCTACTGACATTATTATCAATAACTGCGACACCGTTAAAGCCAGATAATTTTTTAGCGGCATGGTTAGCAGCTTTTGACAGGGTTGCTGTTTCGCCAAAACCAACACCTACTGGCAATCTGGTTTCTTTCCATATTGCCTTTCTTATTTGATGTCCGTATTCATGCCAATCTTTTATGCAGGGTTCATAATTATCAAAATATAAGAATGACTCATCTATTGAGTAGACGTATTGATTATCACAAAAGCGGCTAATAACATTCATCATTTGCTCACTCAAATCAGCATACAACTCATAATTAGAAGATCGCACAACAACGCCGTGTTTTTCAAGTAATGATTTAACTTGAAAGTACGGCTTAAACTTTGGAATACCTAAGCGTCTAGCGATTGGACAAACTGCACAAATGCAGCCATCGTTATTGGTTAAAACAACAACTGGTTTATTACGTATGCTTGGGTCAAACACCTTTTCAGCACTTGCGTAAAATGACACTGCATCAACTAGAGCATACATGCGGCTAGCTCAGGTGACTTATGGTGTAAGCGAATAGAGCGCGTGACAACGCCTTCTAAAGTGAATTCATCCTCTGGAGTGATTGAAACAGGTGCAAAGTCTGACGATGCAGAGAGAAGTCTAACGTGTATTTTGTCGAGTAATTTACAGACGAAACAGCCATTATAGTTTGCCACAATGACATCACCATTTTTTGCGGTTAGTGACCTATCTACAATGAGAATATCACCATCAAATATGCCAATTCCGCTCATTGACTGGCCTGATGCCTGTCCAATAAAGGTCGCATTGGGATGTTTTATAAGTAATTGATCAAGCGACAAGCCCAATTCTTTATATTCTGCTGCTGGAGATTCAAAGCCTGAAATACCGGCTTGTGCATATATTGGAATGACTTTCATGTAAAAACCGCACTGTACTGTATTTATGTACAGTATAGTGCGGTTTACTTAATTTATGAAGCAGAGTTCAGGTTATTTACTCACTATTTCTTAGAATGGCGAAGATTCCAAGCAATAGGTATAACTTCACCTATACTTCAACACGAGCTTTAGTGAATTTGTCTTTGAAGGTGCACTGAAGATCTTAATTATCATACTACTAAATTTATTATTCAGATCCATAGGAGAAACAACAATGAATAAACGTTTTATAACACTAATTGGATTGTTAGTTATCGCTAGTACATATGCTCAGACAGCGATGGCGACTGAGCAAGAAGTTAAACAGTTAATCATCAACGATAATGCTTATGTAAAAAAACACCTCAAGGTGCCCGCAGGTAGCTATTCTAGTAAAGGTGCTATGGAGTTCTGGTCTAGTGGCGGGTTAATTCAAAAAGTTAAGGCTGATGGGCAGCTAGAAGAGTATGACTCTTTCAATATAGATGTTAAACATATTCAAGTTACTATTTTAGTGCCTAATAAAGTTGCATTAGCTCACTATTATTCAGAAGGTTCTATGACTCCTAAAGGTAGCCCGGCGGTGAGAGATTACAGAACCCGAGTTAGTCAGGTATATACAAAGGAAGCTGGAAAATGGAAAGTACGGTCGTCACATTGGTCACCAATAAAGGGTGGTTCTGGCACTAATCAGACTGCTGTAACTGAATAACCAACTTTTTTAAAAAGATTAAAATTTAAATAATAATCTCAAGAATAGTAAAACGTGATGGAGACCTGAGTAAAGTACACAGGCGCTCCATTACATATTCCACTGACGTTTTATTTAGATAGAGCAAGGTCTACATTAAGCTCTTTTAAATGCTTCGCAATATCTTCGGCCGCAGTTTTCGGATTAATATCATCATCTATTTTCAATATTTTCCCTTCTTTAGATACATAAAAAGTAACTCTGCTTGCAACTCGCATAAAATTCAATACGTCATATGCCTTTGCTGTTTCTTTTGTTGGATCACTTAGCATTGGAAAATCTGCGCCTGTTTTCTTAGCAAAGTCTCGGTTGTCATCTAAGGGATCAACACTGGCCATAAAATAGCTTGCATTGTACTCTCTAATTAAATGCCCCTGCTCTACTAATGACTTACATTCAATAGTACAACCGCGAGTATTAGCCATTGGATACCAAGCTAAAACCACTGTTTGTTTGTCTTTGTAATCACTTAGCTGATAATAATCACCATTGGTTGCTTGTAATTTAAAGTTTGGTGCTTGTTCACCAACTTTTAAGTCAGTTGCTAATAAACTAAAGCTGCTGAATAATGCTAATAGTGTACATGCTATTTTTAACGTTTTTTTCATCAGAGTTACCTTTTAAAATAAGTGTATTTAGAATTTTAACTTTTGGCTAATTAACCTTTTGATAAAAGAGCATCTAACCAACTAGTAGGTAATATACGTTTGAACACTGCAAATAGTTTAGTTGGAACCGTAATTCTGTATCTAATTTTAGGCTTTGTACTTTCTAGTGCATGGATCAGTGCTTTTGTTACATCTGCTGACTCTAAAGTAAACTTTGCATTCGATGTTCTACTGGCAAGCCTATTCACTTGCTGTTGATACTGAACTTTATGAACACTGTTTTTATCATCAATATTACGCTTAAAAGCTGTCAGTGCATTCGCCCGAAACTGAGTATTAATAGGGCCAGGTTGTAATAGTATTACGGCTATATTAGCAGATTTCAACTCCAACCTTAACGTATCAGTTAATCCTTCAAGTGCATATTTTGACGCATTATAAGCGCCTCGATAAGCCATAGAAACAAACCCTAGCACAGAACTACATTGAATAATTCGGCCATGCCCTTGGTTGCGCATAACAGGAATAATTTGTTTGGTAAGTTCGTGCCAACCAAATACATTGGTTTCAAATTGATCTTTAAGGGCTTGGGTAGGTAAATCTTCTAAGGCACCTGGCTGTCCATAAGCACCATTATTAAATAAATAATCTAAAGTACCACCGGTTTCCTTAAGAATAAGCTTAACAGTAGATTGGATACTGTCACTGTTTGTTACGTCTAAAAAGTATGCACTTAAGCCTTTGCCCTGAAGAAGTTTTACATCTGCTTCGGTACGAGCGGTTGCAAAAACTCGATAACCTCTAGTTGATAGTGTTAATGCTGCATCTAAACCTATACCACTTGAGCAACCCGTTATTAAAATAGACTTTTTCACGTTGTTAATTTTACCTTATACCTATTATATTAGGCTTATTGTTGGGTTAATGCTCTGCTAAATATTTTGTATATTACCAATGAAGAGGATCAACTTGATAGTACTGTTTTAATTGCCGATAAAGCATTGGGAATTGATAATGAAATTGTTCAGATTGCTCAAAGAACACCTCACTAGCAACAGCAAAAAATTCGGCAGGATCTGTGGCCCCATAATAATCAAACAATGACGACTCTCCTGTCTTAGCTTGGACTTTTAGTTGTTCAAACTGAATTGAAAAAACTTCTGACCAACATTTATAATTTTGCCCTTCTTCTAAGATAGGAGCCCCATTAGCTTTGCCATTTTCTTGATCTAATTGATGAGCAAATTCATGAATTACCACATTACGGCCATCGTCTGGAATTTTCGCACCATCTAAAGTGTCTTGCCAAGATAAAACTACTTTCCCAAAATCCCATGACTCACCCGCTAATGCCGTTTTTTGAGTATGTAGTACTCCGTTTGTATGCATACTTTGATGCTCTTTAATAAAAGCACGGGGATAAACAAGTATGGCATGTAATTTAGGGTAAAAATTAGTCTTGCGATTAAGTAACAATAAGCAGGCTTGTGCCGCAATTGTTATTTTCATTTCGTCTGTTATTTTAACCCCGTTACAGCCTACGAATTCTTTCTCTGCCAAGAATACCTGAATATTTCTTTTAAGCTGTAACTGCAATTCAGCGGGCATTTTTCTAAAGTAAGGCATTCTTTTTTGGATTATTTTACGCCACTGCTTTTTGAAAGGCTGGTTTTTTATTTTATTTCGTTGATACTCTCGCCAATACGGTTTACCGACAGAGTAGGCGATGATTAAAATACCAATAAATACTGGCAACAGATATGACAACATAATGAACTTTACTTGTTTGGCTTTATTATGAAGTAGGTATGACTAGGTCAAATATCAAGTTTACTCATGGCTTATTTAACTAGCGTCACGTTACAAATAGAGGAAACAGAGACAGTACGATATTAATGTGTCATTGAATGTATTATCAATTAAAGCTTAGTAAATGGTATTTATAGATTTTCTATATTTAAACTTTGACACCACTCGCTAGCTTTCAAAAACTCCTCTTGTACCAGGTTTTGATCTAAAGAGTATTGCTTCAAACTCTCATTCAAATTGCCATTGGTTTGTAAGTTTTCATGACCAAGTATATAGCTAGTTGTTAGATCAAGTAATTGACCAAGTAATCCAGCATGCGTAACTAATGCAGTTTCAATAGGACGGGCTAATGGCATTGTTTTAACTATTTCAGAAATAGGCATCGACAGCATCACTTCAATAGCGCTAAGTAACCCAGTAATAAAGGCAAGTTCACTCACTGATTTAAACTTGCCTTTATCGCTCAAAGCAAACATCATTTTACCTGTGATAAGCGCTTGTTTACAAACTTCATCTGTAGTTTCTGACGTAAGATTAGATAAGGCTAAAATAGAAACAAATTGCCTTAACTTATCTTCACCTAGGTATGCTGCTGCTTGCTTTAATGACGTTATTTCAACTCTAGTGCCTGTTGCAACATTATTAACCATTTTCAATAAGCCAATAGTTAAATTGACATCGTGACTTATTATTTCAGCTACCGTTTCATAATTAAGTGGGTAATTAAATGTTTCGCTTAATAGCTGTAACATTTGTGTTTTGATTGGTGCTAGAGCTTGGCCTTCAATAATTTCAGGCTGATGATAAAAATAGCCTTGAAAGTAGTTAAACCCAACTTCTGTAAGGGTTTGTTTTTGGTGTTTTGTCTCTACTTTTTCCGCAGCTATAGCAACATTAAAAGGCTTCATTCGAGCTACAACAGCGATTAAACGTTTCGGATTTATTTTCTCAATATCAACTTTGACCATATCAATGTAAGGAAATAACACATCCCAACAAGGTGCTAAATCATATTCTGTCAACGCTATTTTATAACCTTTCTCGTAATAAAACTTAATGATTTTTAGCAATTTTTTTGTCGGTTTTTCTTGTCCTACTAATTCAATAACGATAGTGTTTTTATCAAACATTAATGGGAATTTATGAATTAAACAATTTTCTGTAAAATTAATAAAGGCTAATTTTCCCATACTAATTTTTTGAATGTCACCATGAATATGGTTTTGAATAATTAATTTTGAGCTCGCTACATCATGCTCAATATCAGGGAATTTATTATCCGGACTATCTCTAAATAACAACTCATAGCCAATTGTTTCTGATTTTTCATTCAATATTGCTTGTCTGGCTATATAAGTATTTTTCATTTCAGTTTTTATTTAGGATAAATTACTTATAGCAAGGTTACCATTATCAAGTGAAAAAGCTAGATTAATCTGTCTCTCCAGCAGTTTTATAGTTAAAAACTTTACCTATTTAATAATTGATTGCAACACTGAATGCTGACCATCAACTTTTATCTTTTCATCCAAACCTAACACTGTATTCATAAAGGGGAAAATATGAATATTTTCAAAAGGCTTAAGTGCCCTACTTTGCTTTATGTTTGGGCCTGCAGCAATAAAAACACCTTGTAAACTTGTATTGTTTTTGGGATCAAAGCCATGAGTAGCGCCGTGAACTGTAGTAAATTTACTCTTCCAAACAAACCTTGCTGGTGGCATGGCTTCAATAATTATATCGGGAATAACTGCTAGATGAGAATTAAAATGCCAGTGTTTAGGATAGTTTCCCTTGGTATGTATACTATAAAGCTTTTTATTTTCTGATAGGTTTGCCCTAAGTACATTTGCAAAACTTATTCGAGTTTTTTGAGTTAGCTTTTTTTTATCAAAATAGATAAAAATCTGTGTGTCACTATAGGTTACTTTAACACCGTCTGTTTTTAGATTTAGGTTCTTAAACGTTAAAGACGCTCGTACTTTATCTTTGTCGGCTATTGCCACCATTCCATGATCTGAAACTAAAATAATATTCACTGGTTGGGATATTTCATTGCGAACTCTTTTAATGAAATATCCAAAGAGTTTATCAAATTCATCAATAGCAGTAATTAACTGTGGTGAGTTGATGCCGTGGTCATGTCCAGCTGAGTCAATGGTGGAGAAGTAGCTAGCAATAAAATAAGGACGCTGATTACTAGGTAATTTTAACCACGCAATCAGCTGTTCAATTCTGGCTAAACTTGATGTGTTTTTATTATAAGGAATATTATAACTTGGCGGAGTGTACCCCATCGCTTCAGATTCAGGCCAAAAGAAAACAGCTGATTTAATGAGGTTATCTTCAGCTACTGACCAAAAAGGTGCTGCGGTGAGCCATGTGTCGTTATCTTTCCCTGCACTCAAGTAGTATTTCTTATCTAATTTAGGGTGATAAAACCTGTTATGGATTATCCCATGATTTACCGGATAAGAGCCGGTCATAATAGATAAATGATTTGGAAACGTTTTGCTTGGGTATACCGGTAACAATTTAGCCTTAACGCCATACTCTGCGAAAGCTAAAATATTTTTAGGTTGATATTTTTGTAAATAATCAAAAGAAAACCCATCAACAGACAGCAAAATCACCGTTGACTTTGCTGTTATTCCATAAGCTAAATTAGAAAGTAGTAAGGCAAAAAATATTGAAAAGGAGCGAATCATACGACTAAAATAAACAGTTACTTAAAATAATAATGGATTAAACAAATAAGTCTTTAATGTTGGTAAGATCACTTTTACCGGCAATAATTTCATCAGGAGATAACCCCGATAATTCATGAGGAAAAACTAACCATTCTTTTGATTCATGCACATAATAATCAGGCGTAATATCTACCTGTTTATTTGCAGGTTTGTACCAAGGACAAGCCGTACGAACATCCGTAGGCATGTTATTACGCATTAACAATTCAAGCTGGCTGATAAGCGCTTTAATGCTTCGACCTGAATCAAAAACATCATCAACAATGAGTAAGCCATCATCAGCATTCGCATTTTCGATAATATAATGTAAACCGTGTACCGTAATTTCTTTACTTTGCTGGTTAATTCCATAATAAGAAGAAGTACGTACAGCAATATGATCGGTATCTATTTTTTTATAGTCAAAATACTCTTGCACAGCAATCCCAATAGGTGCACCGCCTCGCCAAATACCAACAATAAATTGTGGTCTAAATCCATCTTCATACACTTTTGCAGCTAAACGAAATGAATCTTCTAATAATTCTTGTGCGGTGATAAATTTTTTTTCCATCAACCTTAACCCTATTTTCATGCTTATTTAAATTATTATAACGTGAGTATGCTGCTTTTAAAATTATTTGTCTAATTAGTCAGGTTTTATGTGTACAGATTAACTAATTCAATTGATCCGTATTTAGAAAATTGAGTTTTGCGATATATTGGCTTTCCGTTGATTTGACTCTATTTAATCTTAATGCCATTTTCATCGCTTTTTTCGCCGCTGATATTTTATTCAATTGATAATAGACTTTTGCCAAACCAAAATATAATTCGTGTATTTTATTATTAAGCTTTATGGCTTTTTTATAATGTAGCAATGCTAGCGGGTAATTATGTTTATAATAAGCTTCATCTGCTAAAACTGCTTGATAGTAAGGATTTTTGTTTCTTTTAGCCTGTATTTTCTTCTCTATCGTATCAGCTTCTGCAATCGCATGGTTATTGCGTAATAGAATAGCTAGATTTGTTAACGCTGTGTAGTTGTTTTGATCTAATAGTATGGCATGTCGGTACGTGGCCTCAGCAATTTGAACGTGATTCGTTTGTTTATAAAGTACAGCTAAGTTTCCCCATGCAGAGCTAAAGAATTTATCTGCTTGTGTTGCTGCTTTTAAGTATTGATAAGCGATAATATAATTTCCATTAACTAGCGCTTGCCCTCCTTTATTATTATAAAACATAGCGAGCACGGTATTTTTATTAATAACTTTTTTAGAGAACGATTCTTTCAACACATAAGGGTCAAAATCTATCTGGATTTTATCAGAGCCATAAATAGTTGTTTTATCGAAACTATCTTTGGTTTTTATCAGTAAATTGATATGGCCTGTTAATAAGTTAAATTGGCCATTTCTAACCCAGTATTCAGGGATATTTATTTGTTGAAAATCAACATTCAACCCCGCTTCTTTTGCTAGAGCATAAGCCATAATAGTAAGTGACATACAATTTGCTGTTTGGCTATGAAAGGCTTCTCTGGCGGTAACATTCGCATTACTCGTGTAACTAAGCGCAATATTGTCTTGTGAAAAAATATGATCAAGTAGTATTTTTGCTTTCTTTTTTGGGCTATAACTACTTTTTAATTTTGTATCTACCAGAGCAATCATTTCTTCATCTAGCATGAAAATTTCTTGTTCAGATTCTACTTCAAATAAATCGGGTTTAGTAAATTGGTGGTCAATATAGAGGGAGTTAACCTTGACTTGAGAGTAATCTAGAGGGTCGCTGCTACTTTGACAAGAAAAGAGCAAAGGAAGAGAAAGTAACAAACACCATATAAAAATAGGTTTCATAAAGTACTCCCAAAACATTCAATTTTTAAAAGGGGTAATTAAAGCCTATGTTAAATGAATATAAAATGCGATTAATTGTAGGGTATATTAATATTTATTTACAAAGTAATAGTTATTGGTCGAACTTTGTTTTGATAAAAAATCTCACATGAGTGTTTAAATGCTTCAACGTAGGTTTGCTGGAATGTTGTAATTGTAGTGCTTGCACGTTTTGTTTAAAAACACTCTATTTTTAATCTTTTACTAATTGACGTTGTGTCGGACAAAACGGCCATTAGGAGCAATGTTACTTTAATGGCTTCAGACTAAAAGCTGAGATGAAAGAGAATCGTATATATTGCGGTAACTAGCTCATTGTATATATTGATATTACATGTTTTACTGTTTTTCATATATAGTTGCCACTCATCTATTTAGGAATGCTTGCTGATGCATATAACCCAAGACTTAAAACTACTCCGATTGATTAAAATCATACCACCGATCATCGTAGTTGCTTTTGCTGTTTGGGTGAATTTTATTGTGATTAATGACAATAAAATTAAACTTGAAAGTGATATTTCCACATCTCATAAAAACTTTATTGATACAGAAAAAGAAACAATAAAAGCACAGATTAATCAGCTTTATCAAGAGATAAACTACGAAAAAAGCAGTACAGAGGCCATCTTAAAAAAAGAAATTAAAGAGCGTATCTACCAGGCACATAGTATTGCGACCACGATATACAAAAAAAACAAAAACTTATCTGAAGCCGAGGTCACCAAATTAATCACAGATGCTCTGAGAAGCATTCGCTTTAATCAAGGTCGAGGTTACTATTTCATTTACAAGACAACAGGAAGCAATGTTATGCACCCTGTTGTACCTGCAATGGAAGGTACTTCCCAGTGGGATTATCAAGATATTAGAGGTAACTATATAGTTCGTGATATGGGGAAAATAGCCAAACAAGCTGGCGAAGGATTTTATCGCTGGTGGTTTATAAAACCTCAAAATAAGAGTCAAGAATTTGAAAAAATAGGCTTCGGTAAATATTTTGCGCCTTATGACTGGTTTATCGGAACAGGTGAGTATGTAATTGATGTAGAAAGCGATATTAAGGCACGTTTATTAAAGCGAATTGATAGCATTCGTTATGGAAACAATGGCTATTTTTTTGTAATTGATTATCAGGGGAATATTCTGTCTGATTACAGTGAAGAATATGTTGGTACTAACAGAATGGAGATTCGTAACCAACACGGTATTTCAACCGTCGAAGAAATTGTAAAAATTGCTAAACATAGTGAAGGTTTTCTTTATTATGAGAGTCCTATAATGCCGAGTACTGGACAACCAGCAGAAAAAGTCAGTTTCATAAAAGGGTTATCCGATTGGGAGTGGGCCATTGGAACGGGTACGTATATCAGTGAAATAGAAAGTTACCTCGCTGAAAAAGAAGAAATCATTGGTCAACAAAATAAGAGTGAATTTCTAAAAATATTATGGCTCAGTTTATTTGTTACGCTATTTTTTGTTACGCTCTCTTTTATGTTATCTAACTATTTGGCCCGTCGCTTTTCCTTATATGAAAGTCGAATCAACAAAGATTTCTCAGAATTAAATACGATAAAGGAACAGTTACAACATCAAGCGTTGCACGATGTGTTAACAAATCTACCAAATCGCGTCTTACTAGCCGATCGTTTAAGCCAATCTATGGTACAAAGCCAACGGCATCATAATTTACTGGCGGTGGTATTTCTTGATTTAGACGGTTTTAAGCACGTAAATGATACCTATGGGCACGATTTGGGTGATGAATTATTAATTATCGCCTCGCTCCGCATGAAAGGGGCTCTTCGTGAAGGAGATAGCTTAGCTCGTATTGGCGGTGATGAATTTGTTGCGGTATTAGCCGATTTATCCACCGTTGAAGATTGTGAGCCGGTATTAGAGCGACTCTTATTGGCAGCGTCAAAGCCTGTCAAAATCGGTAATGTGGAATTAAAGGTATCAGCCAGTATTGGCGTCACCCTTTACCCACAAGATAATGTGAGTGCCGATCAGCTCATGCGCCATGCAGACCAAGCCATGTATGTGGCTAAAGAATCAGGTAAGAATCGTTATCATTTATTTGATACGGTTCAAGATGATGCCGTTAAAGTACAAAGGGAAAGCTTAGAGGCTATTCGCACCGCATTAGATAATCAGGAATTTGTGCTTTATTATCAACCTAAGGTTAATATGCGCACGGGTACAGTTATAGGTGCTGAGGCGCTTATTCGCTGGCAACATCCAGAACGAGGACTATTAAATCCGCTCGAATTTTTACCTGTCATTGAAAATAATCCCATGATGATTGAATTGGGTGAATGGGTGATAGACAGTGCACTGACACAAATCAGCCAATGGCAAGCAATGGGGCTTAATCTCCCTTTAAACACGAGTGTAAATATTGCCGCAGTGCAATTACAGCAAACTAATTTCGTGGACAGATTAATAACACTGCTAGCAGAACACCCCGATGTTGCCCCCCGTTATTTAGAACTAGAAGTTCTAGAAACAAGTGCCTTAGAGGATGTACAACATGTCTCAATCATCATGAATGCCTGTATAGCGCTTGGCGTAAATTTTGCCCTAGATGATTTTGGCACAGGCTATTCATCACTTACTCATCTTAGACGATTACCTGCCAACTTAATTAAAATAGACCAAACCTTTGTACGAGACATGTTGATTGATACGGATGATTTAACCATTATTGAAGGGGTGATAGCTTTAGCTAAATCATTCAAACGAGATGTGATTGCTGAAGGTGTTGAAACGATTGAACATGGTACTGTACTATTACAACTCGGCTGTGAACTAGCACAAGGTTATGGCATTGCCAGACCGATGCCAGCCAGTGATATTCCAACGTGGGTTAGTGACTGGAAGCCTGATGTGAGTTGGCAGCCATAAATAGGCACATGATCTGAACACCCTAATTATGGCGTTATTCAGACTAAAACGACTATATTATTATCAACGTTACTCTAAGGGAAAAACAAACTGTAGTCATAAGCAATAAGTTAAACTTACCTAATCTTTTTTGTCACTTTTGAGGAAAAGTTAATGAAGGCTAGTTATGATTTACTAGCCCTACCAAAAAACATTTTAAATAGTAACCTATACTAACTCTATGTTCTTAGTTTTCACTGATTTTGCTGTTTTACTCAGCTTATTAAAAAAAGTTTTTTTTCATGCTAAATTTATGGTTTTGGCATTACTTATTGCGTTTACAGGTAATTCAGCTTTAGCCGCCAACAAGCCTGTCGAAATAATCTTTTGCTATGAAAATAAAGAGTTCTTTCCTCATTTCTTGGGAAATTCTACCGTTGTTCCTCGCGAGAGTCCTGGAGTTGTTGTAGATATACTTCGTGAATTAGATATTAAAGAAAGCAGGATCAATATAAAATTTATTAGGCAGCCCTGGACACGCTGTTTAAAAGGTTTGGTAACGGGTAGTGTTTCAGCTGTCGTAGGTAGTTATTCAACTGAACGAGCAAAATATGGAGTTTATCCAAAAAAACGAAATAAAATAGACCATACACGGGCATTTTCAAAATTAGCTACCTGTCTGTTACATCAAAAATCTGAAAAGATTATGTGGGATGGGGAGAAATTAATACTTGACTCGCCTCTTACTGTTGCTGTTCCACGCGGTTACAAAATTGCAAAAAAACTACAAAATATGGGCTTCACTATTTATATAACTGATTCACTCGACCATGCACACAAATTACTCTTTTTTAATCGAGTAGCGGCATCGATAAGTGACTGTACTTTTAAAAATTTTCCAGCATTTATTACTATGAATAAAGCACCTATTCGAAATCACTACGGACACCTTATCCTAAATAATTCTTTTTATAATAAAAACAAAGTATTATCTGAAAGTTTATGGGATAAACTTCAGAAAATAGATAAGCAAAAATATTACCAAAGATATCTCAAGGAATCGACGTTATATCACTCTGCCCCCCCTAATTATGGGTTTTCAGACTGAAAGGATTATAAGCGCACAAAGCACTAAACCACTCTCGTGGTGATGGTGTTTTTGGTCTGAGAAGCTGCCGTTAGTGAAACAAGCGCTAACGGCAATTTAGCGATTAAGTGTGGAGCAAAAATTGGTTAGTGTGACAACATCACCTGCAATCATGCTATCGATATGAATGTCGCCAATACGAACTCTTACCAATCTCAATGTTGCAAAGCCCACCGCAGCCGTCATTTTTCTTATCTGACGATTTTTCCCTTCACAGAGGGTGATAGAAATCCAGCTAGTAGGACCATGTCTTGGATCGCGTATTTTACGACCACGAGTGGGGAGTTGAGGTTCACCGTCTAGCTTAACCGCTTTGCAAGGCTGAGTTAGATAAGGAGTACCATTAATACCAATTTCAACACCTTTTTGTAGCAATGACATTGCGGTCGTAGTAATGACTCCATCTACTTGTACGTAGTATTCTTTTTCTATGTCTTTGCTTCTGACTTTATAACTTATCATACCGTCGGTAGTGAGTAACAATAACCCTTCGGAGTCGTGATCTAATCGCCCAATTGCCATGGTTTTATCGGGGAAGTTAAATAGCTCGCCTAGTAGATGTTTCTTCTTTCGTGTTTCAGGTAAAAACTGACTTAAAAAACCATATGGCTTAAATATTTTGAAGTGCTGATGATTTTGGCTTGGCTCAGCGAATTGTGGTAAATAGGTTTGGTTAGTCGTTAGCATTAAACTATGGCCTTGATGATCGTAAAGTCCGAGTGGTATCGTATTATACGGTTAGTCTGGGCTAGATGCACTGCGCCTGCTATGTATTTTGTTATCATTTCGCAGACTAGAAATTGAAGATAAAGAGCAAACTATACAGAAATGGAAAAATAATACGACATAACCTATATTGTAATAAACGAAAACGGACGTACAAAATGAGTATTGTTGATATAGTTTTTATGTTTTTTGGCGCATTACTAATATTCGCTGGCCTATACCTTTTTGTCTCTGGTAAAAAAGAAACCAGTAGCAATCATGTCGAAGGGTTCGGCATAAAACTCAACGTCAGTAACCCTTCTATAATTTTAATACTTTCTGGTATTGGGTTATTAGTCTTACCACGCTTTATGCCTGAAAATAACATTAAAGCAACACCTACAAATTTAGTCTCAAAACCTAATGTAGATGTTGGTGATTCAAAGAGCCAAATATCACTTAATAATAAAAAAGAAATTAGCGAAGCATCATTGCCACCAAAGGTTGAACCAAATACTATTTATTTTCCAAAAAACAATTGGCAGTTAAATAGCTATCAAGAAAATGGTGTTGAATTTATTGTACCACTTCAGGTTAACGCAACAATAACCTTTAGTAATCGTTCAGCGAGCCAAACTCATTGGACGACTAACGTTTTTTTCTTAGATGTGAATGGAAATATTAGCAATAATAGTTATAACGGTAGAATTACGTTTATAAATAATGGTTATACTATTTCTTTTCTGGGTAGTACAGCATCAATTTTTGAACCAGAATTAAATATTCCTCTCGAGTTAAAAATTGAAAACAGCGGTATTTTACATATGAGTTATATATCAAGAAGCGGTGAAGTAATTGTACATTGGCAACAATAAACTAGCGAAGTGTATGGGTTAAATACCCCATACACTTGAAAATTTCTACCCCTTCGTTTTTCTAACCCAAGCTCTTATATCTTCACGTACCTTAGGTAAAGTGCGAACACCTGCGGCTAAAATTACATCATGAAAAGCAGCGAGTTCAAATGATTTTCCGAGAATATCTTTTGCTCGTTTACGTTCAGATAGGATCAAGTCGGCACCAAGCATGTAACTTAGTGATTGCCCTGGCATTGCGATATAACGATCCACTTCAATTTCAATTTCAGTGCGAGACATCACGGTATTTTCAAGCATAAACTCAATAGCATCCTCTCTCGACCAGCCTCGAAGATGCAAGCCAGGCTCTACAATTAAGCGAGTTGATGTCCAGAGGTGCTTAGTTATCATACCTTGTCGGTCAAACGTAGAACTATATAGGCCCATTTCATCTGCTAGATACTCTGCATAAAGCGCCCAGCCTTCCAAAATCCCAGAATTATAACCTGAAGATGGCTTCGCTCTTGGGTAAGTAGACCATAGATGATGACCTGGAACGCCTTCATGAAAGGCAATAACTTCAGCCATAAGCCGACGTTCATTGGGTCTTGATGAATTTATAATATATCGCGCAGGACTTTTTCCTTGAGCCTTACCATAATAGCCAGCAGGGGCAGAGTCTTGCATATACTTGGGCATTTCAGTAACTTGAAATTCTGCGTTAGCTTTTTTAGAAAAAGAAACTAACGTTTGATCATCTGCTCGCATTAGTGCTTGCTCAGAGATAGCAATCAACTGATTAGCATTGGTTTGATTACTCCCTGTTTGCTCGCGTAATTGTTGGAGTATACTTTTTACTGTATCGCCTTGTTTTCCTGTAGCAAGGAGTTGTAGGCGAGATGCCTTAAGTAATCTTTTACCCACTTCTTCTATTTCATTTTGAGAGAGCTTCAATGTTGTCCACGAAAATACGGCTTCATAGAAACACTCTTCACCTCCTTTTATCTGGGTAAGGCTAGGGTTTGAACTGCTTGCTGGAAGGTACTCTTTTTCGAGAAAGCTATCAAAGGCTAATACAGCAGGAGCAATACTATTCCTAACAAGTGAGTTCCACTTTATTGCCTTTTCATTATCAAGGTTATTGAAACTGTATTTAGAGTTCTTATCGGTAAGAGTCGAGGTTAGATCTCGAACTTGCTGTTGGACACGAAGTACTACCGCACGAGGTGCCATTTGCTTTGAACTGATGCCAAGTTTAAGCTTCTCAACCGCTTGCTCAATGGCAACAGGCGCTTTAGACCAAGTATTAAAAGCATCATCTGCACTCTCTACTCCTGAAGATACAACACCTTGCCACTGCCTAGGCCATTTTACTTGCCAACCGATCACCTGATTAAGATAACGTAAATCTGTATTACAATTTTTCAGAGAGCGAGCAGCAAAACCACTATCCGCTACAAGTTCTTTACCTTGGGCATTTACAGAAAACATCAAAAGAGCAGCGATAGCTCCACTAAGAAGTACTTTCATGTTCATTCCTTGTTGTGATTCCCTATTGAAGGGTTACTTTATTCACTAAGCAGATAACATTATGCCATGTCCATTAAGTTATTTCCCACTCAGCGAGAATTAAAAGGCTAAGAGTCAATGCGTTGATTGAAGAGAATGGTTATTCAGGAGAATATCTCCTGCATTCTCTTCTAAGTAACTCACTCTAAACCTATGAATTTTAAGGAGTCATTCGCTTGCAATCAACTCCATGCCAAACAGCTTAGCTTTATGCTTAAGCTGTTTCAACACCCTGCTTTTATGAAGCTCGTCATATTCTTCCTGAGATTGCTTTCGGTATT
>Ga0209292_1001513_pt1 | contig 28284 bp, 27 predicted proteins | sample GOMGulsemesocosm_2_FD_184634 | JGI IMG/M metagenome (GOLD analysis project Ga0209292, IMG submission 184634) | Methane-oxidizing microbial communities from mesocosms in the Gulf of Mexico - GOM9C Gulf of Mexico (SPAdes) (version 2) | ecosystem: Environmental > Aquatic > Marine > Cold seeps... | reverse complement strand
TGGGTGCGAGCATGAAGGCGCTAGGGGCTCAGGTGAACGTTCCGGCAGGTGTTGCTGCATTGGAAAGTACACTTGGTTCCTACGTGAATTCAGAGATAGAGATTTAACAGTTTCAGTTGTCTGGCTGCTGGTAATTTGGGCTAACAATTTTCTTTAAAAATCTTATTTAAATATTCGCATTTCCTTTGGTTTTGACTATTACTTATTGGGTTCCTAACGAGAGATGAGCGTCAGGAATAACTATCCCGCAACCTTGAGAGCCCTTGCAGATGGATTTGGATCGTTTGCTGCCTAACAACCAATGAACAGGTCCATGCGCCGAGCTTTAAATTATTTTTTTGCCTGTCTGCTGGCTTTTGTTGCGACGTCCTCCGTTGCCTCAGAAAAGGTTGTTTTACAGCTGAAATGGGAGCATGAATTCCAGTTTGCCGGCTACTACGCGGCATTGTGGCAGGGCTTTTATGAAAGCGAAGGGCTGGATGTCGAAATTCGACCTCTTAACCGCCCCGATGGTACTTCTGTCACTCCCTCCGAAGAGTTACTTGCAGGTAACGCTGATTTCGCAATTGGCGCGACGGATATTCTCATTCAGCGTGACCAAGGCAAAAAATTTGTTGTCCTTGCGCCTATTTTTCAGCGCAGTCCAAACACACTATTTTCGCTCGCTAAAACACCGTTAAATTCAGTTGCTGAGCTTGCCAAGTTAAGAGTGGGTAGTAGTTCTGATTACACCAGTGACGAAGTTGAAACGCTGTTAAATGAAAATGGAATTGATAGTAGCAGCGTTGAATTTCAACATCTTACACCGAACATTGAAGCGCTGATTAACGGTGACGTAGACGTCATTGCCACTTACGGAATATCCCTAACCTACGCTGCGAAAGAAAAAGGAGTTAGGCTTAATCAGCTTAAACCAGCGGAGCAGGGGCTTCATTTCTATGGTGACACGCTTTATACCCATCAGCGTGTAATTGATGATCGGCCAGAGGTAGTACAAAAATTTATTCGCGCTACATTGCGTGGTTGGGAATATGCTCTTCAGCACAAGGACGAGGTGGCAAGAAAGATTTCGTCTGATCTACCACGCCATGTCTTTAGCTATGATGATTTTGAGGCCTATAACCAGAGTTTCGCGCAGGTTGTTGAGGAATATATGGCCTATCCGATTACTGAAATTGGCCGTATTAACCAGCAGCGTTGGCAAAATATGCACGCTCAGCTTAAGCGTATTGGGCTGGTAAAAAACGATTGGGATGACGGTATTATTTTCGACCAATCATTGCTTTCCAGCGCCCATGAGAGTGGCTTCTCAATGTCAGCGGTTTTTGCTTTCACAACATTTTTACTTATCATTTTGGCGCTGTTTTTTCTGCGTCGTGAAGTTACCATCTGGCTGCCCTGTTTTTTCCTTATATTCGCAATTATGTTGGTCGAAAATTTCTTAGAAGCGAACCTGAAAAAGGATCAATACCAGCAGCTCAGAGTTGATGCGGCTAGTGAGTTGAATGCTGTTTCTTCGAAATTGAGTGGTGCTTTAAATAGCAGTCTCTCACTTGTTGCCGCGACGGCTGCTCATATTGGCGCTAACCCTAAAATTAATCAGTCTGGTTTCGAACGCTTTTCAAAACCTCTGATCCGTAAAGAGCCTTTATTGGTCAACCTAGCGGCGGCAAAGAATATGGTGGTGAACCTTATTTATCCTGTGCTGGGGAATGAGACTGTATTGGGTTTTGATTATTTAAAAAGTGATGCTCAACGTGCCGGTGCCTTACGTGCTAAATATACTAATTCTCTTTTTATCACTGATCCCGTTGAGTTAATTCAGGGAGGCAGTGCCTTTATTGCTCGCGTCGCTGTTTTTGCTGAAGGCAGGCTTGGGCAGCCCGTTTTTTGGGGTATTGTTTCGGGTCCCATTGATAGTAATGGCGTATTAGAAAAAGCAGGCTTGCTGAGTGGCAATGTTGGTATCAATGTCGCGATAAGCAGCAAGGATAGCCTGGGCAATAGTGGGCCGATATTCTTTGGTGAGGCGTCCGTTTTTAATGATGAAAGGTCGGTAAAAACTACTCTGATAGCGGGCGATACGACCTGGATGCTGGCAGCTGCCCCCAAAGCAGGATGGTATCAATCTTCTAATGACCTCTGGGGTTTACGGTTCACAACGGTCATTATCAGTGTGATGTTGCTGCTGTTTCTTGCCTTCAGGCATCGGCAGTTAAAGTTGTCAAAAATCTATGAGCAGCAATTACATCAGAGTGAAATGCTATTGAGTGATGTCGGTGAACTTGCCCAGATTGGACCTTGGAAAATTAATCCTAATGGGCAAGTTACTAACTGGCACCAGCAGACATCTAACGTGTTGGGTCTACCGTTTCCTGTGAAAGGCGATTTCCTAGAGACGCTTATAACCTGCTTCCCTCAAGATCAGTTACAACAGCTTAAACATTGCATTGATAGTGCGCGACAGAACGGCGAACCCTTTGATATTGAGATTTGCCGCGAAGATAAACACAGAAATGTACACTGGCTTCGGTTTATTGGTGATGTAGTTCCTCAGCTGGGCAACGTCTACGATGTACTGGGTGCCGTTCAGGATATTTCGGAACGTAAACACAGTCATGAATTGATTCAGTATCAGGCCAGCTACGATAACCTAACAGGACTGCCAAACCGCCTGCTGTTAAACGAAAGTCTTGACAAAAATATTGCTAAAGCTAGTCGTGATAACAATAAACTTGCAGTTCTTTTCGTTGATCTGGATAATTTTAAACCGGTAAATGACAGTCTCGGTCATAAAGCGGGTGACAAGGTACTTAAAGAGGTTGCTGAGAGGCTGAAAAGCTGTATTCGCGCTTCAGATACAGCGGCACGTTACAGTGGTGATGAGTTCATTATTTTATTGCAGGATGTTGATGACGGTTCTGGCTCATTGCCCGTGGCGGAGCATGTTATTCACTCCATAAACCAGCCCATCGTAATTGATGAGCGTGAGGTTTTCTGTGGTGCAAGTATTGGAATTGCCATCTACCCTGAGGATGGCAAAACAGGTGAAGCGTTGATTTCAAATGCCGACCAAGCCATGTATGTGGCGAAAGAGTCAGGTCGTAATAACTGGCATTATTTTACCGATGAGATGCAACATCAGTCTGAAAAGCGGCACAGGCTGCATAGCAAACTGGTTTCGGCGCTCAGTAATAAAGAATTAACGGTTCATTATCAGCCGATTATGGATTTATGTACCGGACATATTACTAAGTGTGAGTCACTGGTGCGTTGGTTTGACGAGGATGGTCACCAGGTTTCAACCGAGGAGTTTATCGGGCTGGCCGAAGAGATGGGCGTTATTAACGATATTGATTTCTATGTGCTTGAGCAAGCCGGACGTGAATTATCCGCGCTAGCTCATGAACAGGGCGGCAGTGTTGGTTTATCAATCAACGTATCACCACGTATTTTTTCAGCCAAAGATAAATCTCTGAGTCGGTGGATTACGCTGATTACCGAGGTGGCTCAAAAAATTGATGTCACCGTTGAGATTACCGAACGCGTTCTGACTCAAGACTCAAGTAAGGCGCTACGTGCACTGACTCAATTGAAAGATGCGGGGGTTAGTGTTGCCATTGATGATTTTGGGACTGGCTATTCTTCCTTGAGCTATCTGACCAAATTCCCCATTGATTATATTAAAATTGATCGTTCATTTATTTCTAATATTGGCATCAGTGAATCTGATGAGACGCTGACTGAAACCATTATTGGTCTTGCCAACAAACTCTCAATGCGTGTTGTTGCCGAGGGTATTGAGACACCGCAGCAGCTGGATTTCCTTAAAAATCTGGGCTGTGACTTTGCGCAAGGCTACCTGTTGGGTAAACCTCAATCAATCATAGACTTTGCTGAGCAGTTGGCGACAAAAAATACCGCTTCAGAATCTTCAGTTGCCAAGGCTGGCTAACAAATTAGCACACACTCTTTCTGGTATTAGAGCTTCTGAATGTCATATCATAGCGGCCCGTAAAGTTGTTACTGAGATCATTAGATGGAAGACGTTATTGACCAGCTTCGAGAGCAGGCTGAAGCTATTCCTGTTCCTCTGGAATTACCGGAAGAAGAGGACTTGGTGCTCATTGAAGAAGAGCTATTCCTGCCGATACCCTTTGAGCTACGTGAATTCCTGCTCAAAGTCAGTGATATCGTTTATGGCTCCTTGGAGCCAGTAACCGTTGCTGATCCACAAAGCCATACCTACCTTCCGGAGGTGGCGGCTATGGCCTGGTCTCTTGGCGTCAGCCGTGAGCTCGTCCCGCTGTGTGAAACGCCAAGTGGCTACTATTGCGTCAGCCCCGAGGGGGATGTGAGCTTTATTAATCCCGACACGGGTGAAACGAAAGATGATGAATGGGCTTCCGTTTGGCATTGGGTCAAAGAAGTCTGGCTGGAAAGCTAGGAAAGCCCTAAACGAATCATGAATTATTTTTCGCCGGTTAAAATCGGTTGCTTTTTCGTTGTAAATTTTGCCAATAGTTTACTATTAGCTGCAACTTACGCCTCAAATCGAATAATTTTTCCTCGGCTAAAATTTAACCTAGACCGATCCAGGTCTTCCTAAACAGGAAATCTATGCAAATCTTTAATTTAGAAGGCACTGAATTTATCGAGCTGAATAACCTGCTTAAAATCACCGGTATGGTTGGCAGTGGTGGTATGGCAAAAACCCTAATTGCCGATGGTCAGGTGTTGGTTGATGGGCAATTGGAGTTACGCAAACGCTGTAAAATCCGTGCTGGCCAAATAATTGAATTCGCGGGCGAGCAGGTGCAGGTAGAAGCATAGCGCTGGCTATTTCAATACATGCCCATTTCGCACTGGTATAAACCTTGTAATCATTTAAGGAAATAAAATGGAAAACTTAACCCCCGATTTATGTGATGAGTACCCGGATTTAGTACAGGTGGTTGAGCCACTGATGAGTAGTTTTGGCGGTCGAATCGCCTTTGGTGGCGAAATTGTTACCGTAAAATGCTTTGAAGATAACTCGCTGGTTAAAGAAGCGCTGGCTAAACCGGGTGCTGGTAAAGTGTTGGTAGTTGACGGCGGGGCTTCTATGCGTCGCGCACTGATGGGCGACATGATCGCTGAAGGTGCGGTAAAAAATGGCTGGGAAGGTGTGGTGATTTACGGCTGCATCCGTGATGTGGATATCATTATGGAGTTGGATCTGGGTGTGCAGGCCATCAATACTGTGCCAATGAAAACCGATAAGCGTGGCGAAGGTCAGCTGAACATTCCGGTCACCTTTGGTGGTGTGACCTTTAAGCCTGGCGCTTTTGTTTATGCCGACAATAACGGCGTGATTGTTTCGCCACAGGCGCTGAGCCTGCCCGAGTAGTTAGTCGTTTCGTAAAACGTAAAGCCCGCGTATAGAAATGTACGCGGGATTTTTTTTATGTGCTTTAAGTGGAGCGGTTTAAAAGTGAAGTGAAGCTTATTCGAAGTAAAAATAACCTTCGTTAAACAACCTAAATAGCAGTTGTTGAGAGGCTGGTTTTTCCAGCCTAGGCAGAAGATCAGCGACATCAATACGTGTTGAATGGCTCAGCAGTTCAATTAAAGGCTTAATCGACGTATCGCAGTTAGTTTGCTGGCCGTTTACAAAGAGATCAATCCCATCGGGTTGCGCAAACCAAGCGCAACGCGTGCCTTCCACCCAGCATAGGAACTTAATTTTCGAGAGTTCTTCTAGCAGCTGTTCCGGACTCTGAATGGCTTCAAATTCGTAGGCAACTTCCTGCTGCTTGGACTCAGTCATGTATTCGCCAAACCAACGCGCCAGTTTGCTGGTGTCGTTGAGGGTGTCGGTGAGAATTTGTTTTACCTTGGCCAAGGCCGCAGGGCTGATTTCGCCAGAGTTTTCTTGCAGGTTCAGATCAGGGTCAGCATAACGTTGATCCTCCTTAAGAGAATCGGCCAGATAGTGGCTGAATTCGCCCAGTAAGTCGCCATGACTCGGGGCTCTAAAGCCGATTGAATAGGTGATGCTGTCATCAACAGCGATACCGTAATGTGCCACGCCGGGCGGGATATACAGCGCATCACCGGGTTCCACGATCCATTCATCCGTGGTCTCAAAATCCTGCAAAATAGATAAATCACAGTTGGGAATAGTTGGCGATTGTGCGTCACAGAGCTGGCCGACGCGCCAATGTTTCTTGCCTAAACCCTGGATCAGGAAGACATCGTACTGATCAAAGTGAGGGCCGGCGGTGCCTTTATCTGGCGCAAAGCTGACCATGACATCATCAATGCGCCAGTTGGGAATAAAACGAAAATGATCCAGCAGCGAATATACTTCCGGGAAAAAGCGTTCGATCCCCTGTACATGCAAAGTCCAGTCGGCATCGGGCAGGGCGAGAAAGTCGTCTTCGCTGAACGGCCCGTGTTTTAACTGCCACTTGGGCGTTTCATTCGATTCAGTGATTAGTCGCGATTCAGTAAAATCTTCGCAAGCCAGCCCGGCAATTTCTTCCGGGCTGAGTGGGTTAATAAACTCAGGTAGCGCCTGTTTAATCAGTAGCGGTTTTTTCTGCCAGTATTCAGACAGAAACTGCTTTGCTGTGATTGAGCCCAGCGCGTACCGTGAGTCAGTCATGAGTTATATTTTCTTCGCTTGTGCAACAGCGTTGCCGATGTAGGACGCAGGCGTCAGTTCACGCAAACCGGCTTTGGCATCTTCTGGCATATCCAGCGTTTCAACAAACTCCAGTAAGGCTTCTTTGGTGATGCCTTTACCGCGTGTCAGCGCTTTCAGTTTTTCGTAAGGTTCTTCAATGTTGTAACGACGCATCACTGTTTGCACAGGCTCAGCCAGGATTTCCCAGCAGTTATCCAGATCTTCATTGATGGAGACAGCATTCAATTCCAGTTTGCCAACACCTTTAAGCGTTGATTCATAGGCAATCAAGCTGTGGCCGAAACCTACGCCCAAGTTGCGCAGTACCGTGGAGTCGGTCAGGTCACGCTGCCAGCGTGAAACAGGCAGTTTGCTGGCTAGGTGGCCGAACAGTGCGTTGGCAATGCCGAGGTTGCCTTCGGAGTTTTCGAAATCAATCGGGTTAACCTTGTGCGGCATGGTGGAGGAGCCCACTTCGCCAGCAACGGTTTTTTGTTTGAAATAACCCAGTGAGATGTAACCCCACACATCACGATCAAAATCGATCAGGATGGTGTTGTAACGCGCGACGGCATCGAATAATTCAGCGATGTAATCGTGTGGCTCGATCTGAGTGGTGTACGGGTTGAAGCTCAGGCCCAGGCTCTCAACGAAGCTTTGGCTGAACTGTTCCCAGTCAACGTTCGGGTAGGCGGAGAAGTGCGCGTTGTAGTTACCAACCGCACCATTAATTTTGCCTAGCAGCTCGACGGCTTGAATTTGTTTGATTTGACGCTGCAGGCGATAGGCAACGTTGGCCATTTCCTTACCAATGGTGCTAGGTGACGCTGGCTGGCCGTGGGTGCGAGACAGCATTGGCTGATCAGCAAAATTAATCGCCAGCGCTTTGATCTCGTCTATGATGCGTTGCATGGTTTGTGTAACAACCTCACGACCTTCCTTCAGCATCAGTCCATGGGACAGGTTGTTGATGTCCTCGGAAGTGCAGGCAAAGTGTACAAATTCGCCAACCTGTTGCAGTTCAGGCAATGTGGCGGCCTGCTCAACGAAGGTTTCTTTGATGAAATACTCAATCGCTTTTACATCGTGATTGGTGGTGCTTTCGATATCCTTGATGCGTTGTGCGAATTCAGGTTTAAAGCCACTGACCAAACCATCAAGGAAGCTGTTGGCTTCGGCGCTGAAGGCTGGAACTTCAGTAATTGCTGCATCGCTGGCCAGTTTTTGCAACCAACGGATTTCCACTTCAAAGCGGCAGCGAATCAGACCGTATTCGCTGAAGATATTACGCAGTGACTGAGTTTTTGAGCCATAGCGGCCATCAATAGGAGATACGGCGGTGAGAGCTGATAATTCCATCAAAGTTTCCAATAAGTTGAGCCTGAGAAAGGGTCGCGATTATACACTAGTTTGCGGGTTTTAAGCAGGTGTCGGCAGCGGTTAAACAATGGTTTTTAGCGTTGCCAGTAGCTTTTTACGGCACAACACAAAGTGCCAGCGCTTGCCTCCCATCTGACGCCACAACATGGCGGAACGGATGCCGGCTAAAAGTACGCTACGAATCTTGTTTACCACCAGCGGATTTTGTAGGTGCATGGCATTGCCAGTGACCTGGATACGGAAGCGGAAGGTGCTGAGGGTATCTTCGTAGATGCTGGCAAACGAGGCTAAGGTGCGTTCGTGAGTCAGGTCAAAATGCTCCAGCTTGGCTTCCATTTGATCAATACGGCTGCCCAATACTTCCATTAGATCATTGTTGCCCTGCAGCTTGCCTTGTAGATGTATTAGACCGATGGCGTAGCGCAGTCGTTGGCTACCCTGATTGTTTTTTTGCTCCAGCATATCCTTGAGCGTAGAAAAACCTAGCTGTAGACCTGGCATGAAGTTGACCTGGCCATCGTACACTTCTTCGATTGTGCCGGGGTTGGTTTTGAGGATGCTGCCCAGGCTGGTTTCAAAGCTGTCCTGTGGTGCGCTGCCGGTATTGGCGAGCTTCTCAACCAATTCGGCGGCCTGTAAAATACCTGCCAGAGCAATAACTTCTTTGTAATAGGTTGTTTTCACCGTTGCCTCGAATTAATCGTTATTCTTGAGTGCTTCGGTAATGATGCCGCCACCCAGACAAACGTCATCCAGATAGAATACCACTGATTGGCCCGGTGCCACGGCGCGTTGTGGCTGGTCAAATACAACACGGCATTGCCCATTTTCAAGCATTTGCGCGACACAGTGCTGATCTGATTGGCGATAACGAATTTTAGCGGTGCAGCGAAACTCTTGTGCAGGCGCTTCGCCATTAATCCAGGTAATGCCTTCGGCTAGCAGCGCGGGAGCAAACAACTCTGGATGATCTTTGCCCTGTACAGCCAGTAATTGGTTTTTCTCCATGATTTTCCCGGCTACGTACCAGGGGGACTCATCGCGCCCCTGCATGCCGCCAATACCAAGCCCCTGGCGTTGGCCGATGGTGTGATACATCAGGCCTTGATGCCGGCCAATTACTTCATTGTCGGGTGTAATAATGTCGCCAGGCTGGGCAGGAATATATTGTTTTAGGAAATCACGAAAGCGGCGTTCGCCGATAAAACAAATACCGGTGCTGTCCTTTTTATTATGTGTAATCAGATCATGCTTTTCAGCAATTTCACGTACCCGAGGCTTTTCTAACTCACCTATTGGGAAAAAGGTTTTTGCTAGCTGGGCGTCAGAAACGGCGTGTAGGAAATAGCTCTGATCTTTGTTTTTGTCTATGCCACGTAGCAGATAAGTGTGCTGCTCTTCACGACGCAGGCGTGTGTAGTGACCGGTGGCGATATAGTCAGCGCCCAGCATTTCTGCGTATTCGAGGAAGGCTTTGAATTTGATTTCGCGGTTACACAGGATATCAGGATTAGGCGTGCGGCCAGCGCGGTATTCGTTTAGAAAATGCTCGAAGACATTATCCCAATACTCAGCTGCAAAGTTAGCGGTGTGCAATTTGATGTCGAGTTTGTCACACACGGCCAGGGCGTCAGCCAGATCTTCCTTGGCGGTACAGTATTCGGTACCGTCATCCTCGTCCCAGTTTTTCATGAACAGGCCTTCGACCTGATAGCCTTGCTGCATCAGCAACAACGCCGAGACGGAGGAATCAACCCCGCCAGACATACCAACAATGACGCGAATTTGTGAATTATCCATGACTTCCTGAAACAAAAATATCTAAAATTATGCGCGCTATTCTATCTTAGAACGTGAATGAAACGAACCCGAAACCATCGGCTTTCTTCGGTAATATCAGCCAGTTCACGCTGATTTAGGATGGGATATGGGATATGTAATCAAGCGGCAGGCGTTTGCCAGCCAGATAATCCTCAACACATTGCAAAACCATTGGGCTGCGTAGCATCGACTGCCGCTCACGAATTTCTTCCAGATTGAGCCACAGGGCTTCCAAAATGCCATCATCGAGCCTGTAGTTTGGTTCTTCCTTCAACGCTGTGGCAGTGAACAGCGCACGAAAATAGGTGGTGCCATTGCTGGGCGAGGTGTACATATAAAAACCTACCAGCGCGTCAATTTGAACATGCCAGCCAGTTTCCTCGAGCGTCTCGCGCACGGCGGCCTCGATCAGTGTCTCGTTTTCGTCAACATGCCCGGCAGGTTGGTTTAGTACCGTTTTTCCGTCTGATAATTCTTTAACTATCAGAAAGTTGCCGTTGTTTTCTATAATCGTTGCCACCGTCAGGTGGGGATACCATTCGTCTGTCATCGTTTAGTCTTCTGCGGTTTTCTAACCTGGCCAGTTGAGTTTGATTTACTCTTTGCTGCGGGCTTTTTATGTCTGTTTGTGGGGCGAGATGTGGGGCGCTTTTTGTCTGCTCCGGGCGATCGTTTAGTGGGTTCTGGTGACGCCACCTCTAGCACTTTAAATTCACCGGGCTGTAAATCATCCAGTTGCCAGTCACCAATCGCCACGCGTACCAGGCGCAAGGTTGGAAAGCCTATGGCTGCCGTCATACGTCGTACCTGCCGGTTACGACCTTCGCTGATTTTGATCTCCACCCAGCTGGTGGGAATCTCTGCCCGATAGCGCACTGGTGGGTTACGTGGCCATAGCTCTGGTTCGGCAAGGCGCTTGGCTTTTGCCGGGCGAGTTAAGCCATCCTTGAGCTCGACGCCTTTGCGTAAGCTCTGTAGCGCTTCTTCGCTAATGTCCCCCTCAACCTGCACCCAATAGGTTTTTTCTTCTTTATGTTTGGGGTGAGCAATTTGATGCTGTAATTGTCCGTCATCGGTCAGTAGCAATAAACCTTCGGAGTTGTAATCCAGGCGACCAGCGGCATACACACCGCTTTGCTTGATGTAGCCTGCAAGGGTGGGGCGCCCCTTGTCATCGGTGAACTGCGATAACACATCATAGGGTTTATTAAAGAGGATTAGCGTGCTCATGCGGGCATGATCGTACAGTCGCTGATCGATAACAAGAGAAGCTTGCTATGTAGCTTGATTGGATATCGCTTTAACAACATAATACTGTATATTTGTACAGGTGTTTTATGGCTCGCTTTATCTCTCATCGTACCACCTTAGGCCTTAAAGTGCCGCTCTACAGTACACGTGTTCAGGCAGGTTTCCCAAGCCCGGCAGATGATTATCTGGAAGGTTCTCTGGATTTAAATGAACATCTAATTAGTCACCCTGCCGCGACCTTTTATTGTCGTGTTTGTGGTGATTCCATGACTGGTGTGGGTATATTTGATGGGGATTTATTGATTGTTGATCGTGCCCTGACACCGCGTAATGGGGATGTGGTGCTAGCGGTTTTGGATGGTGAATTAACCTGCAAAATTTTGGATAACCAAGGACGACAATTATTGGCGGCGAATCGACGTTATCCGCCAATCCCTATTCCCGAAGGCAGCCATTTTGAAGTGGAAGGTGTGGTTATCAGCTCTATTCGGAGGCATCGGTGTTTGCCCTTGTAGATTGCAATAGTTTTTACGCCAGCTGTGAGCAGGTGTTTCGTCCAGAGCTGCGTGGCAAACCAGTGGTCGTGTTGTCCAATAATGATTGTTTTATCGTTGCGCGCTCAAAGGAAGCTAAGGCGCTAGGTATTCCTGATCTGGAACCTTTTTATAAGGTCGAACATATTCTACGTAAACATCAGGTGGTTGTTTTTTCCAGCAATTATCCGCTCTACGGTGATCTTTCCAATCGTGTGATGCTGACGTTGTCCCATTACAGCCCGAATATCGAGGTTTACAGCATTGATGAAATGTTTCTGTCACTTAAGGGATTTTCTTGTGACCTGAAAGCCTACGGGCAGGAAATTAAAAACCGAGTCTGGCGGGATGTTCGTATTCCTGTCGGTGTTGGTATGGCGCCCACCAAAACACTCACTAAGCTGGCTAACTGGGCGGCAAAAAAAATCCCCGCTTGCGATGGTGTATGTGTGCTGGATGAAGCTCATAAATGGCAGTGGTTGTTGCATCGTGTGCCGTTGACTAGCTTGTGGGGTGTCGGAAAACGCCAAGCTACTCGATTGACGTCGCTGGGTATTTATTCGGCTTGGGATCTGGCTAGCGCTAACCCCAAGGTGGTACGTAAACACAGCGGTGTGTGCCTGGAGCGCATCATTGAGGAATTGAATGGCAATGCCTGCCTACAGTTAGAAGAGATTCCTTCTACTAAAAAACAGATTTATTGCACGCGTTCTTTTGGTGAAAAAGCCACCAGTTTGCAACCTGTACTGGAGGCTGTTTCTCTCTATGCTACGCGTACGGCGGAGAAGTTACGTAAACAAAATCATCTGGCGTTGACGCTACATGTTTTTATCCAAACCTCACCCATGATGGCCAATTATCTGAGTGTCAGTCAGGTTGTTCAGCTACCGTACCCAACCAGCGATACGCGGCTTATCGTTGGCGCGGCACGAGAGGCTGCACGGCGACTTTATCGGCCCGGACATGCATTTCTTAAAGCAGGGGTTGGCTTGGTCGACATTAGAGATAAGCGTTATCAGCAGTTTGATTTACTGCATCAAGGCCAAAACCTTCAGGCTGATCGTTTAATGCTTGCGATGGATGAGGTTAATCGTAGTGAGGGCAGGGGAGCGGTGTTTCTGGCATCCCAAGGCACCCATAAACCTTGGACTATGCGTCAAAACTATCGTTCGCCCCAGTACACCACATGCTGGCAGGATATACCCAAGGTTCGGGCTTAATTTTGTTGTTAGGTTGAAGCGTTCAATATGCCGTTATTTGTTTATTCTTCTTGAAGTAAGAGGCTATTTGTTTTGTAAATAGGAATCATATTATTTTAAATGGCGGAAATAGCAAAAATTGTATTGGGTGGCCCCAGCATCCTGTAGTATTCCGCCGCAAAGCAAGCTAGCATTAGGTTATAACGCGTGTGGCCTGACATCTGGCCTAAACTTAACGCCCGGTTAACATCATAAGCGGCGTAATAGTGGCACATAAAATTGAATGCATACCCGGATTTCTTGGAGACTGTTAATGGCATATAACAAAATTTCTGTTCCTGCGGATGGCGAAAAAATCACTGTTAATGATGATCTGTCCCTGAACGTCCCAAATCGCCCAATTATTCCTTTTATTGAGGGTGATGGTATTGGTGTTGATGTGACGCCGCCTATGCTTAGCGTCGTTAATGCGGCGATTGAAAAAGCCTATGGAGGAGAGCGATCCATTGCTTGGATGGAAGTGTATGCTGGCGAAAAAGCCGTTAATACTTATGGTGGTGATGAGTGGTTGCCTGTTGAAACCTTAGAGGCATTTAAAGATTTTGTGGTAGGCATTAAAGGGCCTCTTACGACACCTGTTGGTGGTGGTATTCGCTCGCTTAACGTGGCGCTACGTCAAGAACTTGATTTGTACACCTGCCTGCGCCCTGTGCGTTGGTTTACGGGTGTACCAAGCCCGGTTAAAGAGCCGGAGAAAACCGATATGGTGATCTTCCGTGAAAACTCTGAAGACATCTACGCGGGTGTTGAATGGGCTGCGGGCTCTCCAGAAGCCGATAAGTTGATCAACATTCTGCAAACCGAGTTCGGCGTTAAGAAAATCCGTTTCCCTGAAAACTGTGGTATTGGTATTAAACCTGTTTCCAAACAGGGTACAGAACGTCTGGTACGCCGTGCGATTCAGTATGCCGTTGATCAAGACTTGCCAAGTGTGACACTGGTTCACAAGGGCAACATCATGAAATTCACAGAAGGTGCCTTTAAAGAGTGGGGCTACGAGCTGGCTGTTAATGAGTTTGGCGCAACACCATTTAATGGCGGCCCTTGGCAGGTAATTAAGAACCCTAACAACGGTAAAGAAATTGTTATCAAGGATGTGATTGCTGACGCTATGCTGCAGCAAATTCTGTTACGTCCGGAAGATTACAGCGTGATTGCTACGTTAAATCTGAATGGCGACTTTATCTCTGACGCTCTGGCAGCTCAGGTCGGCGGTATTGGTATTGCGCCTGGTGCAAACATTAGTGATCGCGTGGCAATTTTTGAGGCAACTCACGGTACTGCGCCTAAATATGCAGGGCTTGATAAGGTGAATCCGGGATCGTTGATTTTGTCAGCAGAAATGATGCTGCGGCACCTTGGCTGGGGAGAAGCAGCGGATTTGATTATCAAAGGCATTGACGGTGCTATTCTCGCCAAAACAGTCACCTATGATTTCGAACGTTTAATGGATGACGCAACCTTGCTGACATCTACCGAATTTGGCGATGCCATTATTGCCAGTATGTAGGTTTCACACCTGCTGAGGTTAAATTTTAAAGCCCGGTTTTAACCGGGCTTTTTATTTTCTTATAATAGGCTAAGGCTTAAATAAGTCGTCTTTGATGCGATAGGGGCCCACAACCGAGGTCTAATTACTTATAATGTGCGTATCAATTGTTTCTCACAGCAGTATTTTTTGAAGAGCTATGCGTAAAACTCAACAGATTGAACTAACATTAAACCATGGCCATCAAAACGATGATGGTAACTTGGCGGTTGAACAGGCAAAACCTAAATTAAAACCGCCCTCCATGTATAAAGTCGTGATGTATAACGACGACTATACGCCGATGGACTTCGTGGTTGAGATTCTTGAATCGTTTTTTAATTTGAACAGGGAAAAATCCACGCAAATTATGCTAACTGTACATACTCAAGGTAAAGCAGTTTGCGGTGTGTTTACACGTGATATAGCAGAGACCAAGGTCACACAGGTTAATCAGTATTCCAGTGACAATGAACACCCTCTGTTATGCGGTATGGACCAAGCAGAGTAGCCCCATTCATAAGAGATAAGAGAGACGCATATGTTAAGCAAAGACCTCGAAATCACCTTGAATATGGCTTTTAAGGAGGCGCGCGACAAACGTCATGAATACATGACCGTCGAGCACTTATTACTGGCCTTATTGGATAATACCGCCGCAGCTAATGTGCTGCAGTCCTGTGGAGCGGATCTCTACGAATTACGCAAAGAGCTTAATGCCTTTGTTGATTCCACGACACCACTGATTCCCGACACCAGCACAGAAAGCGAAACTCAGCCAACGTTAGGGTTTCAACGTGTGTTGCAGCGTGCCGTTTTTCATGTACAGTCCTCCGGTAAAAAAGAAGTGACCGGTGCAAATGTACTTGTTGCCATCTTTAGCGAACAGGAAAGCCATGCTGTTTACCTGCTTAAACAGCAGGATATTAGCCGTATTGATATCGTTAATTATATTGCCCACGGCATTTCTCGAGTGTCCGGTTCTGAAGAAGAACAGGACGAGAGGGCTGCTGATCAGGATGAAGCAGAAGTTATCGGCGATGAAGTAAAGCAAAGTTCACTTGATAGCTTTTCTGTTAATCTCAATGAGTTAGCGCGACAAGGTGAGGTTGATCCTTTGATTGGTCGGTCTCATGAGGTTGAGCGTGTTGTGCAAATTTTATCCCGTCGCCGCAAAAATAACCCGCTGCTGGTCGGGGAATCTGGCGTTGGTAAAACCGCGATTGCTGAAGGTCTGGCCAAGCTGATCGTTGATGAACAGGTGCCAGAAATTATCGCCGATGGCGTCGTTTATTCATTGGATTTAGGTGCGCTATTAGCAGGTACCAAATACCGTGGTGATTTTGAAAAGCGTTTTAAAGCGGTTTTATCCGAGTTGAAAAAGCAGCCGCATGCCATTCTATTTATTGATGAAGTGCACACCATTATTGGTGCGGGTGCTGCTTCAGGTGGCGTTATGGATGCCTCTAACCTTCTAAAACCACTGCTGAGCTCCGGCAAGGTGCGTTGCATTGGTTCGACTACTTACCAAGAATTCCGAGGAATTTTCGAGAAGGATAAGGCGCTGGCGCGTCGTTTCCAGAAAGTCGATATTGACGAACCTTGTGTTGAAGATACCTATAAAATTCTTAAGGGGCTGAAGAGCAAGTTCGAAGAGCATCACGGCATTCGTTACACCGATCCTGCACTGCGTAGTGCGGCAAAATTAGCGGATCGTTATATTGCTGACCGTCAATTGCCTGATAAGGCCATTGATGTAATTGATGAAGCTGGCGCCCACCAACATCTAGTAGCACCAAGTAAACGTAAAAAGGTGATTGGTGTTAGTGAAATCGAACAGGTTGTCGCTAATATCGCCCGTATACCACCGCAGAGCGTGTCGGCTTCAGACCGTGATTCACTGAAAAATATTGATCGTGACCTCAAGCTGGTGGTTTATGGTCAGGATGAAGCGGTTGATTCGATTAGCAGCGCAATTAAGTTGTCGCGCGCGGGCCTGAAGGACGAAGAAAAGCCGATTGGATCATTCCTGTTTGCTGGTCCGACTGGTGTTGGTAAAACAGAATTAGCCAAACAGTTGGCCAAAGTCATGGGTGTTGAGCTGCTACGCTTCGATATGTCCGAATATATGGAGCGTCATACGGTTTCACGTTTGATTGGCGCACCTCCTGGTTATGTAGGGTTCGACCAGGGTGGCTTGTTGACAGAGGCAGTTTCTAAGCAACCACATTGTGTCTTGTTATTGGATGAAATTGAGAAGGCGCACCCAGAAGTCTTCAACCTGCTGTTGCAGGTCATGGATCACGGTACGTTGACTGACAACAATGGTCGCAAAGCGGATTTTCGTAATGTTGTTTTAATTATGACCACCAATGCTGGCGCTGAGCAGATGAGTCGTCGCTCCATTGGCTTCTCTCATCAGGATCACAGCACCGATGGAATGGAAGAGGTGCGTAAATTGTTTACCCCTGAATTCCGTAATCGTCTGGATGGGATTATTCAGTTCGGCGCTCTGGATCCACAAGTTATCGAGCATGTAGTGGACAAATTTGTTATTGAGCTGCAAATGCAGTTGGATAGTAAAAAAGTTCATATCGAAATTGATAGTGCAGCGCGTGCCTGGTTGGCTAAAGAGGGCTACGATGAGAAAATGGGCGCACGACCTATGGCTCGTTTGATCCATGAAAAGCTCAAGAAACCGTTGGCTGAAGCTATTTTATTTGGCGAACTCGAAGCCAAGGGCGGTGAAGTGTTTATCTCTGTGGAGAATGACGAACTAAAACTGACCATTGAAAGCAACGAGGCAGTTGCGACGGATTAGTTAGTCTCATAGAAATTAAGTGAATAAAAAAGGCCCGAAGTTTCTAACTTCGGGCCTTTTTTATGTTTGATAATCCCTCGCAACGCTAAAGTGCGTTAGGGGGAATCAAATTTAGCGGGCGCGGTACGTAATGCGGCCTTTAGACAGGTCGTAAGGAGTCAATTCAACGGTTACTTTATCGCCAGTCAGGATTCTGATGTAGTTCTTACGCATTTTACCTGAGATGTGAGCTGTCACGACGTGGCCGTTTTCAAGCTTTACGCGGAACATAGTGTTAGGCAAGGTGTCAATGATCTCACCTTCCATTTCAATCTGGCCTTCTTTTGCCACTGATAACTCTCCAAAATTGAGGAATTCTTAAAAATTAGGCGTGCATTCTGCCTAAATGCGCCAGACTAAGCAAGTCCTGACAGATAATCCTTACGATAGCGTCTTAAAGTTAGTTCAGTACTGTCCAGCGATCATTAATGAATAGCTCAACAGGGCGGTAATCTACTTTGTAGTTCATCTTTTGGCAGGTTTTAATCCAATAGCCTAGATAGAGATAATCCAACCCAGCTTTTTTGGCCAAATCAATCTGTGAAAGGATGGTGAAAACACCATAGCTGGCGCGCTTGTTGTCCGGATCGAAAAAGCTGTAAACCGCTGAATAGGCGTTATCCAGCAGATCAGTGACCGCCACCGCCACCAGCTTTCCTTTATCTCGATATTCAATAAAACGTGTATCTGCCTGGCTTTCGGCTAAAAAGTCCGTAAATTGCTCCGCTGTGGGTGGATACATATCCCCATTCTGATGGCGTGCGGTTATATAACGGGCATACAGATCATAAAGCTCATCGTTATAACGAGCCTCTGTGATTGTTGCTGTTAATCCCCGGTTACGGCGCCAAACACGACGTTGAGTGCGGTTAGTTTTAAATTGGTCGACGGGGATGCGAGCGGGTACGCAGGCACTGCAATTTTTACAATTTGGGCGATAAACAAAGTCGCCACTACGACGAAAGCCAAGAGCAGCTAGTCGTGTTTGGGTAACACGGGTTAATTGCGCCTCTGGGTCAACGAACAGCGTTTGCGCTTGTTTGTCATCCAGGTAACTACAATCGTGCTCATGGGTCTGAAACAGTTTAAGTTTCTGTTCATCGCTGTTTTTATTGCTATTGGTGCTGCTGTTGTCCGTCACAATTTACGATTCCAAAAAGATTGGCGCGGGTCATCAATGTGTTGGTCTAGGTGGCTGATAAACTTTGTCCTCTCAATAGTGCTGGCGCCAAGGCTTTCTAGGTGGTCACTATGAACCTGGCAGTCAATTAAATTAAACCCCCATGCTAATAGTTGTTGGCTCAAACTGTGTAATGCAATTTTTGAAGCATCGGTGCGTCGGCTGAACATGGACTCACCAAAAAATACCGAGCCCATAGCAATGCCGTATAGGCCGCCGACTAATTGTTGTTTGCTCTCTGTGTCTGTGTGCCACACTTCAACTGAGTGTGCGATACCTAGAGCGTGGAGTTGTTCAAATGCACCTAGCATGTCTGACGTTATCCATGTCCCGTCTTGGTCATGGCGAGATTCGGCACAGTGCTGTATGACGGTCATAAAGGCTTGATCGAAAGTGATTCGGTAATCGCTTTTACGTAGCGTCTTCTTCAAGCTACGAGAAATATGTAGTTGGTCAGGATAAAGCACGCAGCGAGGGTTAGGTGACCACCATAAAATGGGCTGATCTTCCTCATACCAAGGGAAAATGCCATTCCGATAAGCCTCAACTAAGCGCGAGGTACTTAAGTCGCCTCCAACGGCCAGTAGGCCATCTGGTTCTGTAAGTGCCGTTGACACATCTGGAAACAAACTGAGGGTTTCATTAAGCCAAACAATATCGGACATAGGTTTAATATACTGTTTTTTTGGGTGCTTTGCTTTGAGTGCTAACTTTTCTCAGTTAAGCAAGGGAGCAAGTAGAAACGGCGCGTTAAGCGCCGTTTCTAATCTTAATCTTGAGAGGTCAACCGAAGACTTAATCGTCTAAAAATTTCTCAGCATCCAGAGCTGCCATACAACCAAAGCCGGCAGAGGTAATTGCTTGACGGTATACTTGGTCAGCAACATCACCAGCAGCAAACACGCCCGGTACGCTTGTTGCTGTTGCATTGCCGTCAAGGCCGCTTTGAATTTTGATGTAGCCGTTGTTCATTTCCAGCTGGCCTTCAAAAATACCGGTGTTTGGACTGTGACCAATGGCGATAAATACACCATCAACGTCAATTTCTTGAGTAGACTCATCCAGTATGCTGCGTAAACGCAAGCCAGTTACGCCCATGTCGTCACCCAGCACTTCGTCCAACGTGTTGTTCCACAAAATATTGATGTTGCCGTTTTGCTCACGCTCAAAGATTTTATCCTGCAGGATTTTCTCAGAACGCAGGCTGTCGCGACGATGGACCAAAGTCACTTCATCCGCGATGTTAGCCAAGTACAGCGCTTCTTCAACGGCCGTGTTGCCACCACCAATTACCGCAACTTTCTTTTTGCGGTAGAAGAAGCCGTCACAGGTTGCACAGGCGCTAACGCCGCGGCCCTGGAACGCTTCTTCGGAAGGCAGACCAAGATACTGTGCGGACGCGCCTGTGGCGATGATTAATGCATCACAGGTATAAGTTGCTGAATCACCTGTCAATGTGAAAGGACGCTGCTTAAGATCGGTGGTGTGGATGTGATCAAACACAATTTCCGTTTCAAAACGCTCGGCGTGTTGGCGCATACGTTCCATTAAATCGGGACCCTGTAGACCTTCTACGTCACCAGGCCAGTTATCAACCTCTGTGGTCGTCGTCAGCTGACCGCCAGCTTGCATGCCAGTAACCAAAACAGGATTAAGGTTGGCGCGCGCTGCGTAAACTGCCGCAGCATAACCAGCAGGGCCAGAACCAAGGATTAATACCTGGCAGTGTTTTACTTCACTCATTGGGATCTCCAGACGGAAAGTCAGTTGCCCGTGCAAAGCTGAACGGGCCATAAATTAGGCGTGAATAATAATTGATCTAGCGCATAAAAATAAGCATTAAGCAGATAAAATTCACTATTGCTGTAATAGAAGAATAAGCGACAAAATAAATTGTTAAATTTGCACGGCCAAGCCGTTATAGTGAAGACCGTTTTTTTAGAGGCTTGCAATGAAACTTATTTTATACGGTACGGATTTCTGCCAGCTGTGCGACGAGGCTCTTGAAGTGGTTGAACAGGTGTTGGGAGACAGAGAGTACCAACTGGAAATCGTTGATATCAGCACAACGGATGAATTGATGGCAAAGTATGCCTATACGATCCCCGTTTTGAAGCTTGAAAGTGCGGAGCTTGATTGGCCGTTTACTGCCAATGACGTCATTAGCTTCGTTACAGCAAACATTTAAACTGTTTAAACAATAAAGAGTTATGGGTTTTATAGCTTACATTGCTATTTTTACTACAGTCTTTATTGCTGAATCAGCTTACAAATAAATGATAAAATGAACGTTTTTGTCTCCACAGCTGCGCTCGTCAGTGCCTCAGCAAACGGCGTGGTTTAACGGGTAATCTTTTGTCGGGATACATTAATGAAAAATGTGTTGTCCTATACCGCCGAAGCGGTTTTATTTTGATCGGCACTTACACACTTTACCCAGCGGCTTTTTAACGGCCGGGAGAATTTATGTCTGAATTTGATTTTGAGCTTTTTGTTATTGGTGCCGGTTCCGGTGGTGTGCGTGCAGCACGGATGGCTGCGGCTAAGGGTATTCGCGTTGCGATTGCGGAGGATATGTTTCTCGGCGGCACCTGTGTAAACGTCGGTTGTGTACCTAAAAAATTGTTTGTGTACGGTGCACATTATGGCGAAGAGTTTCATGAAGCGAAGGGCTTCGGCTGGAATGTTACCGAGAAACCGCATTTTGATTGGCCAACTCTTCGGGATAATAAAACTCAGGAAATCAAACGGTTAAACGGTGTTTATAAGAATCTTCTTGATAACTCTGGCGCCACGTTGCTGAATGGCCGCGCCACGGTAACAGGTGTCAATGAAGTTGAAGTGGCTGGGCAGCGGTACACGGCTGAACGTATTTTGGTGGCAACCGGTGGCTGGCCCTTTGTGCCGGAATTTTCGGGTTCGTCCCATGTCATCAGCTCTAACGAAGTGTTCGAATTAGAAACCTTTCCCAAGGATGTGATTGTCGTAGGCGGTGGTTATATCGCCGTTGAGTTTGCTGGTATTTTTAACGGACTGGGTGCTAAAACGACACAGCTTTATCGTGGTGAAATGTTCCTGCGCGGTTTTGATCAGGATGTGCGTGAATTTGTATCTAACGAGCTGACCAAAAAAGGTATCGATCTGAAGTTTAATTGCGATATTGAGTCCGTTGAAAAACTGCCTAATGGACGTCTACTGGCAAGGCTGAATAGCGGCGAAACGCTTGAAGCCGATGAAATTCTCTATGCCACCGGCCGTAAAGCTAAAACTGCCGGTTTAGGGCTTGAGGAAGCGGGTGTTGAGCTGCGCAACAATGGCTCCATTGTGGTGGACGATTTCTATCGAACCTCCGTGCCTTCGATCTTCGCGCTGGGCGATGTGAAGGGCGGGATCCAATTGACGCCTGTGGCGCTGGCTGAAGGTATGACCTTCTTGGCACAGCAATTCGAGGGTTCTCAAACTAAGCTCGATTATGAGCTGATTGCCACGGCTGTATTTTGTCAGCCTAATATCGGCACCGTTGGTTTATCAGAAGAGCAGGCCCGCGAGCAATTGGGTGATATTAAAGTCTTTCGTTCAACATTCCGAGCAATGAAACACACGCTTAGTGGCAGCGATGAAAAGACACTGATGAAAATGATTGTCGAAACCGCCACCGATAAGGTTGTTGGTATTCACATGGTGGGTTCCGATGCAGGTGAAATTATTCAAGGCATGGCAATTGCGATGAAGGCAGGGGCGACTAAAGCCGTATTTGATTCAACGATTGGCATTCACCCGACTTCGGCAGAAGAGTTCGTCACCATGCGAACACCTGTTTAATTTTTTAAGAGCTGACATGAGTAATACAGAAGAGTTAATCGCACCTATTCTTGGTTTTCTACACTGCCGCACACCGGATAGTTGGATCGAGGAGGCGGTTAAGCAGTTAGACGTTATCCTCAATGATCATGCGGCTAACGAGCTAAAAGCGGCTCAATCGGCTATGACGTTGATTGCTCGCAATCCGCTTAAGCAGGATGTTCTCAATAAGATGTCGCGCTTGGCGCGTGAAGAGTTGGTGCATTTTGAGCAAGTGCTGAAGATTTTGAAAAAGCGTGGCATTAAGCTGCAAACGCTTAAAGCCAGTACTTATGCTGCGAAAATGTTTAAACACATGCGTAAAAATCAGGACGATGTGTTGACTGATACTCTGATTTTGGGCGCAATTATCGAAGCACGCTCCTGTGAGCGTTTTGAAAAGCTGGCACCGCATCTGGATGCTGATTTAGAGAAGTTTTACTTGTCGCTGCTTAAGTCTGAAGCGCGGCATTATCAGGACTATCTGGATCTGGCGCAGACGTATTCAAAAGAGCCGATTGAAGAGCGGGTCGATTTTTTCCTGAAGCTGGAAAGCGAAGCGATTTTAACGCCTGATCCGTTGTTTAGGTTTCACAGTGGGGTGCCGGTGGCGAAATATAAGCATGAGGTTGCGTAGCTCGCGGCAAACATTTTGTAAATGGGAGCTTTCTCGTTAGGTTTTTTATCTAAAGAAAACACTTTTGCATAGGTAAGCCCCGCACACCCAGAAAGCTACAGTTACTGCTGTTATGGTAATTCCTGGGCTTACGCTTAATTCGAATATTTCAAAAAGACGTACGAAAAGCATTGAAAAAATAAGGCCAAAAAGTGGTAGGCCAGGAAACATAATCAATGCTTTTGTGAATTTGATAAGGGCTGAGGGGTTAGATTAGAGCTAGCTTTGCCAATAGTGATATAGCTAAATAAAAAACTGGTTAGACTTACGATAAGAAAAAGTGAAGTGTTAAAACTAAAGTCTTCAAGAAGATCAGGAAGAGAATAGTTTTTAAAAAACTCGGTACCTTTGGTGAACAGGCTCAAAGCCAGGAGAATAAGAGTTAAAATAGCGCCGAACTTCAGCGACCACAATATAGATGTGGTTAAAGCTTTCATTCTTTTTTTCATATTTGATTTCCGAATCCTTTCAGAATAGAGAGCAGGGCTCACGAGTTAAAGTGCAAAATCCGCCAGCTTGTAACCGCTTTCATCAATGCTCAGTTTCCAGCCAACGGCATGCCAATCGCCTAGCACAACACGCTCAGCGGCTTTGCCGTTAACTTCTAGCTTATGTACCGCAGGGCGATGGGTGTGGCCGTGAATCAATAGCTGAACATTCTGTTCGGTCATCACCTTTTCAACTTCGGACTGCGTGACATCCATGATTTCGTATTGCAGTTCGCTGGTTTTTTCTTTGCTGGCAGCGCGGATGCTTTCAGCAATGGCGAGCCGTTCCTGCAGTGATTTGCTGAGGAAGTCTTTTTGCCAATCCGGGTTGCGCACCATGCCGCGAAAGGCAAGGTAATCAACGTCGTTCGTGCAAAGCGTGTCGCCGTGCATCAGCAGCACTTTACGGCCGTAGAGTTCGAGCAGAGTTGGATCTTCGATCAGCTGGCAGCCGGTTTCATTACAAAACTGGTCACCGATCAGGAAGTCCCGGTTACCGTGCATCAGGTAAACGGGAATGCCTTTGTCCGTTAAAGCGCGTAGTGATTGCTTAACGTCATCAACAAAGGGGTGTTGCAGATCATCACCGATCCACGCTTCGAAGAAGTCGCCAAGAATATAAAGCGCTTCAGCCTGCGGGGCTTGGTTTTCCATAAAACGGAAAAATGCCTGCGCGACGTCGGGTCGCGCAGGGTCGAGGTGTAGATCGGCGATAAATAACGTAGTCATATTGCTGATTACTAGTCTTCAACCACTTCAGCAGACTCAATCACCATATCTTCATTTGGCACATCTTGATGCCCCATGCGCGTACCGGTGCTGGTGCTGCGGATTTTATCAACAACATCCAGGCCTTCTACCACTTCGCCAAAGACTGCGTAACCCCAGCCTTCAGAGGTTTCTGAGCTGTGATCAAGAAAGGTGTTGTCTTCAACGTTGATGAAGAATTGTGATGAGGCTGAATGAGGCACCATGGTACGCGCCATGGCGAGTGTGCCACGCATGTTACTCAGGCCGTTGTTGGCTTCGTTTTGAATCGGGCTGCGAGTCTCTTTTTCGGACATGTCAGTGTCGAAACCGCCACCTTGAACCATGAAGTTTTTGATAACACGGTGGAAGATGGTGCCGTTATAAAAACCATCGTTAACGTAATCGATGAAATTCTGAGACGAAACGGGGGCTTTTTCCGTGTTTAGTTTGATATGAATGTCACCTTGGTTAGTGTGCAGAATGATCATCGATTAGCTCCTTAGCTGAAATTCTATTAAATCACTGAATTATTGATATATTTATGTGCCGGAGTGTAGCAGCAACGTTTGATCCCGCTATAATACGGGGCTTTATTTAGGCGGACTATTCGAGCCGGTTAATATTTAAGCCGGACTCGCCGCGAATATCGCGATAACGATACGCGCCGTACCTTAAGATCGCAACGGAGAATTTAGCTTTTTACGCTATGACAAATACCACTGAAAACTCGACTGAAAGCAGCTCAGCCACTGAACGCCGCAGTAACTTTATCCGTAATATCATCGATGATGATCTGGCCAATGGCGTCAACAGCGAAGTGATTACACGTTTCCCGCCGGAGCCAAATGGTTTTCTGCACATCGGTCACGCCAAGTCGATCTGTCTGAATTTTGGCATTGCTGAGGATTACACCCTGGCGGGCGGCGCTTGCAACATGCGCTTTGATGACACCAATCCGGCCAAGGAAAGCTCTGAGTTTGTGAGCGCCATTCAGAATGATGTGAAATGGCTGGGTTTTGAGTGGAGCGGTGAGATTAAATCTTCCTCCGGTTATTTTGATCAGCTACACGATTTTGCCGTTGATTTGATTAAAAAAGGCAAAGCTTATGTGTGTTCGCTGGATGCCGGTCAAATGCGTGAATACCGCGGCACGCTGAAAGAGCCGGGTAAAAACAGTCCATACCGTGATCGTAGCATCGAAGAGAATCTGGATTTGTTTGCTCGCATGCGAGCTGGTGAGTTTGAAGATGGCGAGCATTCATTGCGCGCTAAAATCGATATGTCTTCTCCAAACATCAAGATGCGTGACCCGGCAATTTATCGTATCCGCCGAATGAATCACCATGAAACAGGTGATAAGTGGTGCATTTATCCGATGTACGATTTCACCCAGTGTCTGTCGGACGCCATCGAAGGTGTGACTTACTCGCTTTGCACCATGGAATTTGAGGATAACCGTCCTTTATATGACTGGGTGCTGGATAACATCACGCTGCCGGGGCCAACACGTCCGCGTCAAATCGAGTTTGCCCGTCTGAATCTCAATTACACGCTGACCAGTAAGCGTAAGCTGAAACGCCTGATTGATGATGAGATTGTGCCGGGCTGGGATGATCCACGTATGCCGACAATTTCTGGTCTGCGTCGCCGTGGTTACACACCGACAGCAATTCGTCAGTTCTGTGAGAATGTGGGTGTCACCAAGGCTGACGGCATCGTTGATGTGGCGATGCTGACGCATGCCATTCGTTCCGATCTGGAAGAAACAGCGCCGCGCGCCATGTGTGTGTTGCGTCCGCTGAAATTGGTTATTACCAATTATCCGGAAGGCCAGGTTGAAGAGCTGTCTTCGCCATCACATCCAAATCATGAAGAAATGGGCATGCGTACCTTGCCGTTCAGCCGTGAAGTTTATATCGAGCAGGACGATTTTATGGAAGATGCGCCCAAGAAGTTCTTCCGGTTAGCACCGGGTAAAGAAGTTCGTCTGCGTAACGCTTATATCGTGCGTTGTGATGAGGTGATTAAAGACGATGCTGGCAACATTGTTGAGCTGCGTTGTACTTATGACGAAAACACGTTGGGTAAAAACCCGGAAGGCCGCAAGGTAAAAGGTGTAGTGCACTGGGTATCAGCTGCGCATGCGATGGATTGCGAAGTGCGTTTATATGATCAGCTGTTCCTGTCAGAAAACCCGGATACTGAAGATTATCTGCAACATCTGAACCCTGAGTCATTGGTTGTGCTGAATAACTGTAAAGCTGAGCCAAGCCTGGAAGGTACAGGGCCGGAGCAGCGTTTCCAGTTTGAGCGTTTGGGTTACTTCTGTACCGACCGTTATGACTCAACGGCTGAGAAGCCTGTGTTTAATCGTACCGTGGCGCTGCGTGATAGCTGGGCCAAAATTCAGAAGAAAGGTTAGGGGGCAGCCATGTTGCAAATTCATAATTCCCTGACGGGAACCAAAGAAGCGTTCAAGCCGCTGGTTGAAGGTAAAGTCAGCATGTACGTGTGTGGCATGACGGTTTATGACTATTGTCATATCGGTCACGCCCGCGTGATGGTAGCCTTCGATGTGATTACTCGTTACCTGCGTCAACAGGGTTTCGATGTGAATTACATTCGAAACATCACCGATGTGGATGACAAGATCTTCAATCGCGCCAACGAAAACGGCGAACCTTACTATGAGCTGACTGCGCGCTTTATTGATGCCATGCATGAGGACGAGCGCGCCCTTAGTGTGATACAGCCCAGCAGTGAGCCGCGCGCAACAGATCACATCGACAACATTCTTGCGATGGTAGAGGCTCTGATTGAGAAGGGGTTTGCTTACCCTGCCAGTAACGGTGACGTGTATTACCGCATTGATAAGTTTGAGGGTTACGGCAAGCTAAGTAATCGAAACATTGATGAGATGCGCGCCGGTGCTCGCGTTGAGGTCGACGAAAACAAAGAAAATCCACTCGACTTTGTGCTCTGGAAAAGCGCTAAAGAGGGTGAGGCTGCTTGGGATTCCTCTTGGGGTCCCGGTCGCCCGGGCTGGCATATTGAGTGTTCCGCGATGAGCACCTGCTGTCTGGGTAATACTTTTGATATCCATGGCGGTGGACCAGATTTGAAGTTCCCTCACCATGAAAATGAAATTGCGCAATCTGAAGCCGCTACTGGCGAGAAGTATGTGAACACTTGGATGCATGCGGGTGCCGTGCGCGTGGACAACGAGAAGATGTCCAAGTCATTGGGTAACTTCTTCACTATTCGTGAGGTGTTGGAAAAATATAACCCAGAAGTTGTGCGTTACTTTCTGATATCTAGCCACTATCGCAGTGCCATTAATTACTCTGAAGAAAGCCTCAAGCAGGCACAGCAGGCATTGGAGCGTTTCTATAACACGCTACGTAACGCACAACCTGCAACAGACATAGCGACACATTCTGAGTCCACGACCGAGTTCCGTATTCGTTTTGAAGATGCGATGAATGATGATTTTAATACCCCTGAGGCGTTAGCGGTGCTGTTTGATCTAGCCCGTGAAATCAATCGCGGTGGAGTCTCAACCTCTGCACAGGTTGAGTTGCTGAAAGAGATGGGCGGCACGCTAGGTGTTTTACAGCAGGAGCCAGAAGTATTTTTGCAGGGTGCTAATGCCGGGGGCTCTGATGAAATTAGTGCAGAAGAAGTCGAGCAGTTAATTATTGACCGGAAAAATGCTCGCACCGATAAGAACTGGAGCAAGGCGGATGAAATTCGTGATCTGCTGATTGAAAAAGGTGTTGTGCTGGATGATGGGCGTGAAGGCACGACATGGCGTCGTCAAGCATCATAAATCAGTGTCTGCATTGCCATATTTACTGGTAAATAAATAATCGAACAAAATAGTAAAATTATCCGCTTTCAATGGTTGACGAGGGACCTTCAGCTAAGTAATATGCGGCCCTCTTTCGCAGTAACTGCAAAGTTATTGAGGAAGCCGTCGGGGTATAGCGCAGTCTGGTAGCGCGCCTGCTTTGGGAGCAGGATGTCGGGAGTTCGAATCTCTCTACCC
>Ga0209292_1001510_pt1 | contig 28320 bp, 22 predicted proteins | sample GOMGulsemesocosm_2_FD_184634 | JGI IMG/M metagenome (GOLD analysis project Ga0209292, IMG submission 184634) | Methane-oxidizing microbial communities from mesocosms in the Gulf of Mexico - GOM9C Gulf of Mexico (SPAdes) (version 2) | ecosystem: Environmental > Aquatic > Marine > Cold seeps... | reverse complement strand
GGACCGCCAAGATCAATTAGTTTTTTGCTACCAATACGAGGATCTTTTTGTTCTGCTTTTACTTGAGCATTTTTACCCGCGTCAAAAGCTTCCTTCTGACGATTGCCTGGTTCTTTGCCATTTTTTTTCTTTGGCTTTCTATCAACTGGGGCTAAAACCTTCTTCTTGTCGTCTTTAACTGCGCCAATAGAACCATTGCCTTGTTTTCTAGATTTTTTGCTACGAGACATAAAATAATTTCGTTTATAAATTCAATAGGTGTATTTTACGTTATATTGAGGGAAACCGCGATAGTGTTTTTTGTTTGATTAAATTACAGGCATAAAAAAACGATGAACAAGTCATCGTTTTCGTAAAACTTTAAGTGGTTATCCTAACCTATTAGCTATTCCCTTTAAGTTTTAACGTATTATTGTTTTTTATTTTGCGTTAAATACTTAATATTATATTTTTATCGGTCATCCTGACACTTTATGGGTTGTCCTTAATGGTCCCTAGACCTAAATATCAACAATCATCCTGATATTAATTCAATCATCCGTATTCTTTAAAAAGTAACATTCATAAAATTATTTTGAATGTTTATCAGCTTTCCGTGCTTATTCATTCCATATTGTTTTTGTGCTACCAAGTAGCTGAGCAATACTTTACCTAAGTTCAAAAAAGCTGCAAGCTATAAATACACATTCATTTACACCTTGTGTTTGCACTTGTGTTAGCTCATTGTTTTTATTGGTTATAATTTAATGATTAAGTTAATAAATAGTAAAAATAAATATTGTTACAGGGCGATGTCTTACATTTTTGGTGGTCGATTACTTACGAAAAGCTGCTTGTTTTATATACGAAGAATTTCGTTTTATAGTGGGTTAGTTAATTTAGGAAGTTTCATTGCTTAATTTATTGAATCGTTTAAAAATACTTCGTCGTAGTATTGCTTGAATTTGACTAGATCACTGTGATCAAGATATTTACTGTGAGCTTGATAAAAGGCATCAGTTTGATAAAGCTCTAATAATAATTTATTTATATCGCCAATAAATCGAGGGCTATTCGCTATTTCAATAGATTTAAATTTTACTGATTTTTCCATTTTTTTTCTAACCGCGTTAAACTCAGTCGGAAATTCAATCAGAAAATCGATACGCTTTTGCGCTAACATGTGAATTAATGCTTCAATATGGTTTTCGCCAGAACGTGTATACATGTTTTCTTTCGACAATAATGCTATTTCCTTATCTAAAAATTTTCCATAAGATCGACTTTTACCAATAGCTAACTTGTCTTTTGGCGAGGCTTCAAATAGCGCAGACAAGGAGATAACTTGGCCTTGGATATTGAATAATTGCTCGGGAATCTTATTCGTCTCATCTGTTTCATCTTCGACATAATATAAGCGTAATCCAGGATATAAATTTAGCGGAAGGCTGAAAAAACCAAAGGCCTCCCTTTTCGTATTTTTAATGCGATTTGTTACACAAATATTTTTCTTATTTTTCAATAAGTAATCCATACGAGATAAAGGCGCATATGCTAATTTTATTTTGTGACTTTTTATGGATTTCGCAAGTAGATTCAAAGTTTCCATAGCAATATAAGTGGGTTGGTCTTTAAGAAAAACAGAGATATCGCTCTGCGTATCTGTCATCCAAATCATTTCAGGCTTGGTTTGAGCATAGCCTTTACAGCACATGATAAAATAAAGAATGACGAACGCTGTTTTCATAGTTAACCCAACTGAATGAATTTTTTATTCATTATTTGTCGTTATTAAATAGTTACTAGCTTAGTCATATAAGGATACGTCAATTAGTTCAGTTATGCCTATTCAACGATGGATATAAGTTATATTAAGGGAATAGATATTAAAGCAGGAAGTAATGCCAAGATAAATACTTGGCATTATTAAGTCGATGTCTTATAGGAAGGCAACTAATCCATTTCGTGTAACCAAGCTGCATGCTTAGGTGCTATTTTGGTTTCATCCCATTCAGCAATCATTAATGGTGCAACACTTTTCAGCTCTGCCATTTGTTCAACTGTTCCGGTATTCGCCGCCAACTCTAAGCGGTGACCATTAGGATCGAAGAAATAAATTGATTTAAATACGCCATGGTTTACTGGGCCTAAAACATCAACACCTTTTGCTGCTAAATCATCTCTAGCTGAAACAAGTGCATCAAGATCTTCAACTTCTAGGGCAATATGTTGTACCCACTTCGGTGTGTTTTCGTCACGACCCATATCAGGTGAATTAGGAATTTCAAAAAAAGCGAGAACATTACCCATGCCAGCATCAAGGAATATATGCATATAAGGATCAGGCGCTTTAGTCGAAGGTACTTCGTTTTCAGCAATGGCAACAGTAAGTTCCATATTTAAATGCTTTTTGTACCAGTCGACTGTTTGTTTTGCATTTACACAACGATAAGCGACATGATGAAATCTTTTTATTTGAATCATAATACTCTCTGTTTTAATTACTCTTACGAATGTATTTAACAATGTTGACATAAAGTAACTTTTGTTACTAATTTAGTCTTCGTTTCTTTTTATTTTAGTTTCTACTTTTTGTGGCAAAAAATTTACAGTTAACTTTTACAACGCCATTTATCACTAAGTGCATTATCTATTTCTTTTATACCGATAGATGCTAGTGGCGAATCGATAAAAGTAATGTTATTAGTAATGAATTGGTCATCACGGAAGTAATGACAAGGGACTTGCATATTTTCGGGGAGGTGATCGGCGAGCTGTTGTAAAGACTTCTCACTAACTTGCAAGTTATTAACGGAAACCAAAATATCGTTCACGGCTAATCCGGCTTTAGCTGCTGGTGAATTTTCAATAACCTGGGTGATTTTTACACCAAGCGATAAGTTTTTATATTGCGCACCAATATAAGGTGAATAGGCATTGTTGTCTGTGGTATCAAGACTGTTAAGTTCTTTAAATTTCTGTTTTGAAAACATAATACCGACTTGGCTCAGTAAAGGGGCTAAGTCGACGCGTTGAGCATTGTTAAGTAGTGCAAGAAACGACTCGCTAATATCGTCATTACAAAGAATATTAGCAATGTTGATGAAGTCCTCTTCACTGGTACCCATGCTTGTTCTACCAAAATGTATCCATAATTCACGCATTAATGTGTCTAAACTATAAACTCCGGCTGACTTTTCTCTAATTGTTAAATCTAACCACAGGGCAATTAAAGAACCCTTGGTATAATAACTAACGATATTGTTAACAGCATCAGGGCCTTGTTGATAAAACTTAGTCCATGTATCAAAACTAGAATCAGTTACGCTTTGCTTTAACTCACCTTGACCGCGATAAACACGCGTAGCAGTTTTTGCTAGTTGCTTTAAGTAATCATCGAAACTTATTAGCCCAGTTCTAAATAAAGAAAAATCATCATAATAAGAGGTAATTCCTTCATATGCCCATAGCTGTCGGGTGTGCACTTCTTGCTGTAAGTTATATGGATGAAATTCTTTCGGTTTAATACGACAAACATTCCAAGCATGAAAGTATTCGTGCGAACATAAACTTAGAAAAGTTTGGTAGTTCTCAGTGGTTTCTTCTGGTTTATTCGGATTAGGTAAATCGAAGCGACTGGCTTGTAATATGGTTGAATTTTTGTGTTCAAGCCCGCCAAAACCACTGCCTAATAAATGGGTGATAAACCAATATTCTTTAAAAGGGACTTCGCCAAACAGGCTGATATGATGCTGACAAAGTTTACCAATATCAGCTTTTAAGCGTTCCCGATCACCAAAATGCTGACTAGTAAAAACTAAGTGATGAGTAACCCCTTCAACCATGAATTCAAATGCGTCAAAATCGCCAAGTGCAACAGGGCAGTCGATCAGCTCTTGATAGTCGTAAGCGAGATAATTTCCTAATTGATATTTTTCAGTATTTTTATCACGCGGTAAGCCGGTGGCAACACGCCAGTTACTGAATGTTTCAGAGATCTCTTGTGGTAATGATATCGCCAACTGGCAGGGGACATCTGGTAATTCTTGGACTTGCAAAAAGGTTGAACTACCATTGAAAAAACCACGTTCACTATCTAAATAAGCGGTGCGTACTGATAAGTCAAAAGCAAATACTTGATACTTAATTAGGGTAAATGTACTTACAGCACTAAACTGCCAAGTTTGCTTATCGGTTTTACTGAGGTGGATGTTCTCATTAACTGTATTGCTTTCTTGTGCTTCACTTTGCGCACTAATTTCGACAATATTTTTGGCAAAGTCACGGATCATATAACTGCCGGGTAACCAAGCAGGCAAAGATAGGTGATATTCCTTGCCAATTTGTGTGGCAAAAGAAAGCTCTACTGAGAATAAGTGGCTATTTAGGTTTTTGGGAGAAATTTTGTATTGGATCATAGTGAAAACAACTAATTGAGACAAAAGATTATGCCTCAATGTAGCAGAAATATACCATGAAATCAGTAAAGCACTCTGTGAATTAAGTTCTTATTGGGAGTGTTTTATTCGGTGGTTGATATATAGAACTAACTTTCTAAAATTAGTCGTTAAAGCAAAATAACCGTTTTACCTTTATTTAAACAGACCCGTTGTTCAGCATGCATTTTAACGGCATGAGATAATGTTATTGCTTCAATATCGTGACCAATATGAACCATTTTTTCGATAGTAATACTATGGTTAATCGCTTTTACTTCCTGAGCAATAATGGGACCTTCATCTAAATCACTTGTTACATAGTGTGCTGTCGCGCCGATAACTTTCACCCCTCTTTTGTGGGCTTGATGATAAGGTTTTGCGCCTTTAAAACTGGGTAAAAATGAATGATGAATATTAATGGCTTTACCTTGCCATTGCTGACAAAAGTCATCTGATAAAATTTGCATGTAACGTGCGAGTATCAATAAATCAGTTTTATAATCTGATAATAGTGTTTGTAATTGCTCTTCCTGTTGTGCCTTCATGGACGATGAAATAGGTAAATAATGAAAAGGAATTTTATGGAAATCAGCCAATGCCTCACAGTCTTGATGGTTTGAAATAACAGCTACAACATTGATAGGTAAAACACCGGCTTTAACTTTAGTTAATAAAGAGACTAAACAATGGTCATCTTTAGATACTGCTATCACAACATTAGGAAAGTTATCGCGCTCTCTTAATTCAAAATTCATAGCAAGAGCTTTTGCTAATTCTGCTACAGCTTGACGAAACTCGGCGATTGAAACGGTTAAGTTCCGGTCATCAAATGCGATACGTGAAAAAAAGGTGACCGTATAGGGGTCACTATACTGTGAGGTTTCAGTAATAAAAGCGCCATGTTGAAAAAGGCTTTGAGTAACCTTAGCTAAGACTCCTGAAGTATCAGGGCATTGCCAAGTTAAAATATAGTGATTGATGGGCTTCATACATGGCTCTAACAAAAAGTGACGAATATGTAGTCAGTGTGACAGGTTTTCGATTAAGCGATTAGTTTATTGGGTTATAAGCTATGAATTATGTTTTCTATTTTATATCAATCTGTTGAATCATTCTTGAACGCTGACTTTGTTAATATTAGGATTTATGAACTTTATGGTAGTTCTTAATAAAAAGCGCTTCAACTTTTTCACGCGCCCAAGGGGTTTTACGTAAAAATTTTAATGTTGAATTAATACTCGGTTTGTCGATGAAGCATTGTATTTTAATCTGCTGGCTCAGCGCAGGGTAACCGAAGTGTTCTACTAATTCGGTGACTAAAACTTTTAGTGTAATGCCATGCAAAGGGTTGAAAGGTTGATTGTTCATCGATTTATTCTTCAGGTTATCAAGAGATATCCCACTATTTTAACAGATTGAACCATGATTGTAGGCATAGATGAATAAAATTGTGTAAGAAGTTGGATCTCGTAAAACGCGATGATAAGGTTATACATAGATGTTGACTAATGAAGTAAGAGAGTCTGTTTGTGTTGAAATTAAATTTTGCCCATAAAATTATTATCGTTTCTACCGTATTATTGTTGCTGGCGTTGTCAGTATCTACCTCTATAAATTATATATCTCTCAAAAATAACACCCAAAAAAACTTAAATAGAGCTATCGACGAAATTGGCCATTCTGTTTCAGGAAATATAGCTAATTGGCTGACCAACAGATTACAAATAATCGAAGCTGTTGCGTCAAATATTACCAAAGAAAATGATCATAATGAGATATTTAAAGCCGTACAGCAGGCTGTAGAAGCAGGTAAAATGAAAAATACTTATGTTGGTTTAGCCGATACAGGTAAATTTATTCTCGATGATTTATCCATTAAATTACCTGCAGGTTTTGATATTCGCGAACGGCCTTGGTATTTATTAGCTAAAAACGGACGTAAATCGTCATTTACGGAAACTTATATTGATGCCACTACCGATCAGCAAGTTTTGTCTGCCGTTGCACCTATTGTTGACCAAGGTGAGTTTGTTGGTGCTGCTGGTGGCGATATATTTTTAGATGAAATAGCATCAATTTTAAATCAAATCGACTTTCTTGATTTAGGATATGCTTATTTAATGACCTCTGATGGGAAAATATTAAGCCATCCTGAGGTCGAGTTTGTCAATAAAAATGTACGTGATTTATTGGGTAGTAAGCCAGCTTTTACTACTGATCTTAATGAAATTAATGATGACAGCATCGTTTCCTTTATTCCTATTAACGGAATTGAGTCTGTTGACTGGTATGTTGGTGTAGTTCTCGACAGTAAAAAAGCCTATCAACCTATGATCGATTCACGTAACACTGCAATTATTGTGGTTATTGTTAGCTTATTGGTTACCGTAATTCTTTTGCATTTTTTGTTTAGCTTCTTAATGAGACCTATCCAAAAATTGAATATAGCTATTAAGGGAATTTCTCAAGGGGATGGCGATTTAACTCAACGTTTATCAGTAGATAGTCAAGATGAGTTTGGTGAGCTATCACAAAATATTAATGGTTTTATTGAAACCATGCATTACTCCATGCAACAAGTGCAAGAGTCAGCGGCAAACTTAGATCAGCATATTAATCAGGTTCGTCAAAGTTCCCAATTTGGGATTGAAATGGCAGAGCAGCAGCTTAACCGTGGCAGTAGTGTTTCAGCGGCAGTAACTGAGTTGAATAGCTCATCACAAGAAATTTCTACCAATGCTGTTACCGCCTCTGATTTAACTTCAGCAATGCAAGCTGAATCAAATGAAGGAATGTCAGCACTTAATGAAAACATTAAATCTATTGCACACTTATCAGAAGTTATGGGTCGTTCGAGCGACGAAATTGAAAAACTGAGCAGTGAAACAAAAAATATTGTTAGCATTTTAGATGTTATTAAAGGGGTAAGTTCGCAAACTAATTTACTGGCTTTAAATGCGGCTATTGAAGCGGCGCGTGCGGGTGAAGCAGGGCGAGGTTTTGCGGTAGTTGCCGATGAAGTCAGAGGGTTAGCACAACGTACTCAAGACGCCACGTTAGAAATTCAAACCATGGTTGAAAACTTAGAAAATGGTACGGCTGCCGTTGTTATCTCAATAGATGAAAGTCAGAAAAACAGCCATACCAGTGTTGAAAAGGCCTCTGTAGCTGATGAAAAAATGCAACTGATTATTCAATCATTACAAAAAGTTGATGATGAGAACCATGCGGTTTCACAAGCAACTCAGCAGCAAGTTACCGTGATAAAATCAATTGATGAAGACATTTTAGAGCTGATGGACTTAAATCAGCAAGGCGTGCAAAACTTACAACAAACTCAACAGGCATGTGATAGTTTGCAAACCGAATTTACTGGTTTGAATGAGTTGGTTGCTAAATTTAAAGTGTAATTTAGTTAAATGCGGCTAAATTAGGCTTTAGTCGCATTTACGCTTTATTGTAATTTAAATTGACCGACAATCTTAGCGACTTCATCACTACTGCTTTTAAGTAGGGTACTAGCCGATGCTAGTTTTTCTGTTGTTGCTACTGACTCGCTTGTCATACCGGCAAGGTCGTTTACCCGCAAATTAACTTCATCAGCTGCACTCGCTTGCTGTTCAGTGGCGCGAGCTATCTGAGAGTTCATGTCTAATATGGTATCCATTAAACGATCTATTTCACTTAAAGACGCATCGGCTTTTTCTGCGCCTTCAACAGTAGATTTTGAGGTTTTCTGACTGGTTTGTACGGCTAAAACAGCTTGGTTTGCACCTGTTTGCAGCTTTTGTATCATCTGCTGAATTTCATCAGTACTTTGCCCTGTTCTACTGGCTAATGTTCTTACTTCATCGGCAACAACAGCAAAGCCTCGCCCTTGCTCTCCTGCTCTGGCCGCTTCAATAGCCGCATTTAAAGCCAATAAATTAGTTTGTTCAGCAATGCCTCTGATTACATCTAAAACAGCACCAATGTTTTGAGACTCTTCAGCTAAATGGGTTATTACGTCACTGACTTTATCAATGTCTTCTGATAACTCGGTGATTTGTGTAATAGTGGATGAAACAATTTCCTTACCTAAAGTTGTATTTTCCCTTGCCTGTTCAGCCGCTTGCTCTGCTGCTTCAGCATTGTTACTGACCTCTTTAATATTTGCGGTCATTTGCTCCATAGCGGCAGCAACTTGCGTGGTATTATCACTTTGTATTTGTACAAAATCATTATTACTCTGGCTCGTTTGAGCAAGTAACTCGGCACTTTGCATGACTTGCTCTGAGCTACTCGTTATTTCCAATAGCGATAAACGCATTTTTTCAGTAAATAAATTAAAATAGTGAGATAAACCTGATATTTCATCTCGACCTTTGTTGTCTAGTTGTTTTGTTAAGTCACCATCGCCTTGGGCAATATTTTTCATTAGCTCGGAAGCGGCCCGTGCAGGCACAAGAATACTCTTGCCTATCACATAGACAATTAAGCCAATAATGGTGGCGAGAAAAAATGAAATTATGAGCACTACATTACGCTGGCTAGCATAAATATTGTCAATATTGTCGATATAAACACCTGATCCTATGACCCAACCCCATGGGGTAAACAATTTAACAAAAGAAATTTTATCTACGGGTTCGTCAGCCCCAGGTTTAGGCCATTTATAAGGGACAAAACCTTGGCCTTGTGCTTTAACAATATTAACCATATCGATGAATAGTAAGGTACCATCAGGATCTTTGACCTGGCCAACCGGTTTGCCATTTAACTGAGGTTTAAAGGGGTGCATGATCATCATTGGTTGTAAATCATTGATCCATACATAGTTGTTATTGCCGTATCTGAACTTAGCTAATAATGACGTAGCGTTTTCTTGTGCTTGTTGCTCGGTTAATTCTCCAGAAAGCTGTAATGCATGAAAATGTTGAACAATACTGGTGGCAGATTCAACTTCTTGCTTTACTTTTTCTTGTTGTTGGCTGTAAAGGGTTTGGTAAACATTATATAAACTCACACTGCTAAGAATCGCCAGCCCAATAACTAAAGCACTAATAATTAAGCTAAGTCGTGATTTAATTGTTAATTTGCGTAATAAGTGCATAAAGCCCCCAATATTTAATATATATTAAGAATAGATGGCTTTTAGAAATAATCTAGGTTGATGAAAAATAAAACAAAAAAGCCGATAAATATCTTTATCGGCTTTGAGGCATAATGATAAGACTAACTAAAATAAGTAGTTAAGTTTTCACTACCGCCAATGTTTTTCCCATCAATAAATACTTGCGGTACAGTATCAGAATTAGTAATAGCTCTAAACATATCGATAGTTACATCTTCACCAACAGTTAACTCTTCAAATTGTAATCCTTGACTTGTTAAAAGCTCTTTTGCTTTTTTACAATAAGGGCAGGTTGGTTTGCTAAAGACGGTGATTGCTTGAGTTTGCACTGCTGCCGGATTGATATAACCTAGCATAGTATCAGCATCTGATACTTCAAATGGGTCGCCAGGTAAATCAGGCTCTATAAACATTTTTTCAATCACACCATTCTTTACTAACATTGAATAGCGCCAGCTACGTTTGCCAAAGCCAATTTCTTTTTTATCAACGAGTAAGCCCATCTCTTGTGTGAAATCGCCGTTGCCATCAGGAATGAAACTGATATTTTCAGTGCCTTGTGCTTTTGACCAGGCATTCATAACAAAAGTATCGTTTACAGAAATACAGATTATTTCATCAACACCGTTTTCCGAAAACTTTCCGGCAAGCTCGTCATACCTTGGCAAGTGAGATGAAGAACAAGTTGGTGTAAATGCTCCTGGTAATGAAAAAACGACAACCGTTTTATTGTTGAATATTTCATCACTCGTGCGGCTGGACCAACCCTCGGCAGTAATAATAGGAAAAGTTGTATTAGGAACTTGTTGAGTTTCTTTATTAGTAAACATAGGTACTCTCTTTAATTAATCGCTTATTTATTAAGATGGGTTCAGTATGATTGAGTATTTCAATTTAATAAAATGATAAAAACTAGTCACTATGATTTAAAAAAGCGATTACTAATCATCTATATCTATTGTCAGTAAATCAGTTAGCCAGACATTAACCAGATAGCTATTTCATCGAGTAATACATCGAGTTGCACATACAAGTTAGCAGCTGAAACGGTTAAGTCGTCATTATTTTGGGAAGATGCCGACTGATCTACAGCACTAATAGACTCAAGTAGGGCTTGATTAGCAAAATAACGGGTACTACCTTTTAATTTATGGGCAAGTGCCTGTATATGTTTATATTCCAAGTTATTAATTGCTAATAACCATTGTTGCTTTTCTTTTTGCCAAGAATCAATAAATAGTTGGGCAACGCTCTTACTCAGTTCAATATCTTTATCGTTATTATTAAGCAACATTTCTAGGTTAAAAAAGCAGAATGCTTGTTCTTTCTTTTCATTGTGCTGTTTTTTCTGTAGTTGGCGATAAGCATTATTGAGCTTATTAGTGATCTCTTCTTGTGGGCAGGGTTTTGCCATGTAATCATCAAAACCAGCAGAAATACACTTTTCCGCGGCACCACTTAAGGCATCTGCGGTTACCGCAATTAACCACAACGGACGCTTATTGGTACTTTGAGTGAGTATTTTAGCCAATTCAAAACCATCAAGGTTAGGCATATGGCAATCAGATATTATAATATCGTAAGCTTTTTTCTCATGTAAAATTAAAGCTTCTTTGCCATCATTAGCAATATCGGCTTGGATGTTAAGACGTTCAAGCTGTGCGTTGAGAACCTTTACATTTACTAAATTGTCTTCAGCAATGAGCACCCGCAAATTTTTGAATCTGTTGTCATTCGGCGCATTGATCTTTCGTGTGTTTTTACGGCGGCTGTCTGTTAAGTTTTCTAAGCTTGAGCGTTTTAGTTTTAAGGTGAAGTTAAAAGTACTACCGTGATCAAGCTTTGAATCAATGTTAATTTCACTGCCCATGGCCGTGATAATTTCTTGGCAAATACTAAGCCCTAAACCTGTACCACCAAATTTACGTGTAATGTCATCGTCGGCTTGAATAAATGGCGTGAACAGAAAAGCGTGCTTATCTGCGGCTATACCAATTCCGGTGTCTTTTACCTTGATGCTTAATGTGTCGTAAGTATTATTATTGGTGGTAGTGCTCGTTAGTAATTTAACGATTAATTCAATGCGGCCTTGTTGAGTAAATTTAACTGCGTTACTTAACAGGTTATTCAGTACTTGTGTAAGGCGAGTAGGATCGGTGAAATAACTATGAGTTATATTATTATCAATTTTCAAGGAGATATCGAGAGCTTTATTATGCTCTATGTGATGAAAGCCACTGATGATATTTTTGCAAATAAGGTGAAAATTTACAGGCACATATTCTAAAGTGAGCTTGCCCGCATCCATTTTTGAGAAGTCTAGTACATCATTTAGCAAAGCTAATAAATTTGTTGCTGAACCTTGTAAAGTTTCTAACAAGTCGCTTTGTTCATTGTTTAATGATGTAAAGGCTAGAGCTTCTGCCATGCCTAAAACGCCATTCATTGGGGTACGTATTTCATGACTCATACGGGCAAGGAAGGTTATTTTTGCTTGAGCTGATTCTTCAGCTTCAGTTTTTGCTGCTTCAGCAATGGCTAGTGCGTGTTCAATTTTTTGTTGGGCTAGCTTTCTAACGCGTAGTTGTCGGTAGTAGATCCAAAAAATAATTAAGCCAAAGACCAAAATAGCAGCAAATAAATACTTGGCTTTGCGATAAGCATTGGCAATCTGTTCATCGGCATTGGTGTCATGAAAGGATGAATGACTCCATTTAGCATAAAGCTTTTCGTATTCGGTTGCTGACATGCTATTAATAGTACGATTGAGTAGGCTAATGATTTCATTATTCTGTAGTGAACTAGCAAAAGAAAATTGAGCATTATCGTGAAAGTTAACTAAAGGCTGACTCGTTAAATTTGATAACTGATTTTCTTTCACTAAATAAGAAGAGGTGAGTGACCGGCCAATAAATACATCGCTTTGCCCTGATGAGACTGAAGAAACTGCATCAATAATAGTATCGTAATAATGAAAGTTGGCATACGGAAGTTTATTGCTCAGTAGTTCGGTCGCATTAAAGTCATTGATAACCGCGATACTTTTATCACCAATACCGCTTAGACCATCAATAATAGTGTCGTCATGTCGATACACCATACTGTAGCCGGCTTTCAAGTAGGGTATCGAAAACTTCAGTTTTTCAGCCCGTTCTTTAGTGTGCTCAACATGGGCAAGTACGTTAACTTTTTGTTGCTTCAAAAAAGTAAAGGCTTGCTCGACATTTTTTACAGTAACCGGTTTGTAGACTACTCCTGTACGCTCAGTAGCAAGATTAAATATGTCTATGGTAAAGCCACGTTCAGTAATGTTATTAAAATTCTTCACGATAACATAGGGAGGAAAGCCATTTGATAACAATGGGAAATAAACCTGATTGTGATCAATAATAAATTCTTTTTCATCCATTGATAAATTAGTAAAATATTGGGCTAAAGTAAAAGAAATACTATTGGTCTCAAGTGTTAGATATTTCTTGCTCCATAAATCTGCTTGGACTTTATTAATCGTTCGAATACCGTCATTCATCAAATGCATCAATTTTCGGCTATTTTTGTGAGAGGCAAAACGAAAGAAAATTTCTGGTGCGTCTGCAGTCATCACCTGAAAATTTTTGTCGAGTTCATTACTTCTTATTTTTTTCTCTAATAACCAAGGTTTTGTAGAATATATAGCATCAAACTTATAATGCTCATTAAGCAAATTATCGATGTCTTGATAATAAGAACGTTCTATCTGACTAGGTAAGGAATCCAGCGTCTGAGTATCTTCAGCATGAATCCCTATTTGTATACCGCTATTTTTATCTGCTTGAATACGCCGAAAAATACGTTGTTGATATTTTGCATAAGGGATACTGAACAGCAAGTCGGGCTGGTTTTCTTCAAAGGTTGTTAATGCAATAACATCGATTTTTTGCATTTTTAAATGCTCAAAAGCTTCTGCTTTAGGAAGATAAACGAATTGGATTGTTTGTTGCTGATCAATGGCCCATATTTGCCAATATTCTTTTAAAAACTTAACCAGCAATTTAAAGTTTTCCCCCGAAGCTTCATCGATTGATGGTCTATCAGGCAGTGCTATTGTAATTGTTTTTTGCGGTGCAGGACTTGATGATTCAGCATTACTGCAGAAGGGGAACAATAATAAAGTACAAATAAAAACTTGTTTATACCAAGAAAATATTTGTTGTTTATGTACTTGCCAGTATTTATGACCGTAATGATTCATTGCTTTTTAAGTCTTATATCATTGAGGTTTTAATTTTATTATAAAGTACACTTTATGCGATAAGCACTTATGCAGCAAATAAATTTTTGGAACGACCAATAGGGTAATTCAATGCAAAATCATCATAGAACTCGAAATATGTTCATCTTAATATTTCAAATTATCTATTTTATTTTTGCTTACCAACCCGTTGATGAATAACGATCTAGTGGCAACTTTTAAAGCCACTAGTTATTTGGGCATTAGTGTTAATCATCAATAAATTTGCTTGCGTTAGGCTCTGCGTGATAAATTACATGCAAAGTTGTATATACAATTAAAAAGAGGTTAAAAATGTCAGAAGCTTGTGAATTAACTTACACATTAGTAAAAGGTCGTATTCCGTTATTGATTAGCATGCCCCATAACGGTGAAGCTTTACCTGAATATATTGCTAATGATATGACCAAGCAAGGTAAGCAAGTTAGCGATACCGACTGGCATAAAGATAAGCTTTATGCATTTGCAAAAGCCTTGGGTGCTTATATTATTATGCCTAAATATAGTCGTTACGTGATTGACTTGAATCGAGATCCAGAGGGTGTTGATTTATATCCTGGTGCAAACAGTACGGAACTTTGCCCGACAACGGCCTTTGATTTGTCACCTTTGTATCTCGAAGGTAAAAAGCCAAACGCTGCTGAAATTTCGCATCGTATTACTACTTATTGGCAGCCTTATCATCAAGCGTTAAAAGCAACCTTAAATACGATGCAGGCTGAATTTGGCAAAGCGGTATTATTAGAAGCACATTCAATTTTGTCTAAAGTGCCACGTTTTTTTGAAGGACAACTTCCTGATTTTAATTTTGGAACTGCGAATGGAGCAAGTTGCGCACCAGAACTATTAGTGGCGCTACAAGAACTTGATTACTCTCCTTACAGTATGATTTCAAATGGTCGCTTTAAAGGTGGATTTATAACGCGAGAATATGGCCAGCCAGAAAGAAATATTCATGCGGTACAGTTAGAATTATCACAGCGAACTTATATGAGTGAGCCTAGTAGTGAATACAACGAAACGTTAGCGACAGAAGTTATTCCTAAACTCGAGCAATTAGTTAATACATTAATTCATTTCTCTGAGCATTAATTAGTAAAGGTACTTTAAATGAAATTATTTGCAGAGCGTATTCTATTAAGTAGTGGCTGGCAGAAACAGCAAACACTTACCATTGAAAATGGTGTCATTACCGCTATTGATGCTGGTTATGTTGACGGAGCAGAGAAAGTTGGTGTTGTTATACCTGGCATGGTCAATTGTCATTCGCACGCCTTTCAGCGTGCCTTTGCCGGATTTAGTGAGCAGGGTAGCGAAGGGCAAGACAGTTTTTGGACATGGCGCAGTATCATGTACAAATTCATTGACCAACTAACCTCAGAAAACGCAAAAACTATTGCTACACAGCTTTATATTGAAATGTTGAAAATGGGTTATACCCGAGTTGCAGAATTTCATTATTTACATCATGAAATTAATGGCGACAACCATACTGAGTTGGCTGAAATGGCACAAGCTATTTTCAGTGCGAGTCAGCAGTCGGGCATAGGTTTAACGCTGTTACCGGTATTATATCGATTCAGTGGTTTTGGTCCTTTAGCTGCAAATGACGGGCAAAAACGTTTTACTAATTCGGTTGAACAATTTAACCAATTGGTTAGTGACTGCTTTACCTTAAGTGGTGATTATAAAAATACCAATGTAGGTATTGCACCGCATTCATTACGTGCCGTTGATAAAACTTCATTAGAGCAAGCGGTGAAGCACGTACGCGGTTTAGACAATAAAGCACCGATACACATTCATATCGCCGAACAGCAGAAAGAAGTTGATGACTGTATTGCCCATTATGGTCAACGACCAGTGGAATGGTTGCTTAACAATGCTGAGCTAGATGAACAATGGTGTTTAATACACGCTACGCATATTAATGAAGAAGAGCGTAAAGGTATTGTTGCTAGTAAAGCGATAGCGGGAATTTGCCCGACTACAGAAGCAAATTTAGGTGATGGTATCTTTCCTACTACGGAATTTTTAGCTGAAAAGGGTACCTTAGCTATTGGTTCTGACAGCCATATTTCAGTGAATCCTGTTGAAGAGCTACGCTGGTTAGAATATGCCCAACGCTTAATAAAACAACAACGTGCTATTTTAGCCACTGAAAACGAAGCATCAGTTGGGCGTAATTTATGGCAACAAGCCGCACTAGGTGGTGCGCAAAGTACTAATAGTAATACTGGTGAACTGGCTGCTGGCAAACAGGCCGATTTATTAGTACTTAATAGCGCTAAAGTCGCCTTATTTGCTCATAGCGATGAACACTTGTTAGATAGTATGATTTTTGCCAGCCAGCAAAATATGATTAGCGATGTCATGGTAAATGGTCAGTGGGTAATAAAAGCTGGGCATCATCATTTAGAGCGAGAATCAGAGCAGGCGTTTACTTTATTATTAGCGAGCCTTTCTGCTTAGTATTTCATGCTAAGCCCCTAGGATAAATCGGGAAGCTAAACTTATTTTAGCATCCCGATAGTATTGATTCTTTGTTAATCAATGATGTGATTTACTTAAAACATCCAGCTATATTCCGATATTTTACGACAGACTTTCTCTTGGTTTTTACGATGGAAATTAGGAGATTGTTTTTTCCCTTCACAAAAATCAACAAAAAAAGTTTTTACCGATTCTCTGTCGCTAGTTATTTCCTTCAAAAAAACTTTTTCATCACTACTAAAATGAATAAGCTGATTTTTTAAGTCACTATATATTTTATCTGCTTTTAACCTGACTTGCGTATCAGTTGACTCAGAAAAAGCATCTAAAACCACTGTCTTTTGTTCTTCAAACCAGTCTTCTACTTCTGGTTGTGGATAAAAGTGCAAAAATAATGCGGTGGCAACGATTAAGATCAATAAAATTTTCATAATTTGTCATATAATTGAACGATAATACTAGAATAATCAATTTTTTGTTTATTCCCTAATAATAATTTTTTTATAACGTATTATTCTTTAAATATCGTTATAATCTGCGCGCTCTCGTATATCAAGGATTTATCGTGAAACCAGAAGATAAAACAAAAAAGCCGTCGCTACAAATCCCCATTCAAAACATTCAAATACACCAGCCTAATCAGGTTGAAACTTACCAACCTCGTGATCAAATTTATGTTCGTAAAGTTAGTGGTTTTTTTCAGTTATTAAGACAACGGATGAACTTTGTATTTTTAGCCTTTTTTGCTTTATTACCTTGGTTGCAATATAACGGTCATCAAGCCATATTATTCGATATTTCAGAGCAACGCTTTACCTTGTGGGGCTTAACGTTGTGGCCACAAGATTTAACTTTACTCGCTTGGTTATTTATCCTAAGTGCATTTTTACTTTTTTTTATTACCACCTTTTTAGGGCGAGTTTGGTGTGGGTATTTATGCCCCCAAACCGTTTGGACCTTTATTTTTATATGGTTTGAAGAAAAAATTGAAGGCAGTGCTAATCAGCGTAAAAAATTAGATAGCCGCAAACTTGATTTCAATAAGTTTTGGCGTAAAACCCTTAAACACAGCTGTTGGTTATTTTTCTCTATTCTTACCGCATTAACTTTTGCGGGTTATTTTGCACCTGTAGATGAAGTGTTTAAAGATTTTTTTACCTTTGAAGCATCATTTGCCTTAGCCGCTACCGTTTGGTTCTTTGCCTTTTGTACTTATGGGAATGCCGGTTGGATGCGTGAAATTATGTGTTTGCATATGTGCCCATATGCACGCTTTCAATCAGCGATGTTTGATAAAGACACCTTAACAGTTTCTTACGATTACAATCGCGGTGAAAACCGAGGCGCACGTTCACGTAAACAAGATCATAAGGCGCTTGAATTAGGCGACTGTATCGACTGTAGTTTGTGTGTTCAAGTATGCCCAACCGGTATCGATATTCGTAACGGGTTACAGTATGAGTGTATAAACTGTGGTGCCTGTGTTGATGCTTGTGACGGTGTTATGGATAAAATGAAGTATCCGAAAGGCTTAATTCGCTATACCACAGAGCATGAGTTACAAGGGAAAAAAGTACATTTTGTACGTTCAAAGCTAATTGGTTACGCCATTGTATTAACGGTAATGACCAGTTTATTAATCTTAGAAATTGCTAATCGAGTTCCGGTTTCTTTGGATATTATTCGTGACCGAACTGAACTAGCGAAAGAAAAGTTTAATGGTGACATAGAAAATGTTTATACCTTAAAAATATTGAACAAATCGCAAACCGATAACGTTTATCGACTTTCGGTAAAAGGTATTGAAAATACTCAATGGCATGGTGAACAAGAAATCTTAGTGAAAGCTGCTTCTGTTTATACCTTACCCATGAGCATATCCGTTGACCCATATGAATTAAAAGGCTACATGTCTGATATTTCATTTGTTATTGAACTGGTTTCAGAGGAAGATGACGTTTCCCTTGAGCATGAAAGCAGGTTTTTTAATAAACGCTAATGTCAGTATTTGATTTTACCTCTCTGTCGCCCGACTTGATTCTAGATGGCTTAGAAAGCACTGGTCTATCGGTTGACAGCGGCTTACTCCCGCTAAATAGTTATGAAAACCGTGTTTATCAATTCCATGATGACGATAAAAATAAATTTGTCACCAAGTTCTATCGTCCGCAACGTTGGAGTGAAGCAGAGCTTCGCGAAGAGCATGATTTTGCCTTTGAATTAGAAGAACATGAATTACCGCTTGTTGCACCGATAAAAATTGCAGGTGAGTCGCTTTTTTCCTATAAAGGCTATCACTTTGCTATTTACCCTTGTCGTGGTGGTCGAATTTTTGAAGTCGACAACCTAGACCAATTAGAATGGATGGGGCGTTTTTTAGGGCGTATCCACGCGGTTGCTGCACAAAAAAAGTTTACTCATCGACCAACTTTCACAAAACAAGAAATGCTTTTTCAAGCGACAGATATCATTAAACAATCTGAGTTTGTACCTAGCTATTTATCAAAAGCGTTTTTTACTATTCTTGAGCAAGTGGTTGATATTGCCGCTGAGCAATATCAACCAAGTAATGAAATACGCTTACATGGAGACTGTCATGCTGGCAATATTTTATGGACAGATGCTGGCCCACACTTTGTCGATTTAGATGATTGTCGAATGGGGCCTGCGATTCAAGACTTATGGATGATGCTTTCGGGCGATCGTCAACAACGCTTACTTCAGCTTGATACCATGTTAATGGGTTACGAAGAATTTTATTCATTTGAACCTAACCAACTTATTTTGATAGAATCATTACGTACCATGCGTGTTGTTAATTATATGGCGTGGTTATGTAAACGTTGGCAAGACCCTGCGTTTCCGCATAACTTCCCTTGGTTTAATACCGATAAATATTGGGAGCAACAAATTTTGATGTTGAAAGAGCAAGTGTCAGCGCTTCAGCAGCCACCATTAAGTTTATTTCCTGCATAATTATAACAACGAAAAATGCAGAGCTTATTATTGAGGAAGAGTGTTAAATGAAAAAATTAATTAGTTTATTTGTGATGTTGGTACTGCCATTAATGGCTTCTGCTGCAAATTATGAAGAAGGTACGCACTACACAGTAGTGAGTGAAAAAGCGAGCAAGAAACCTGAAGTTAGAGAATTCTTTTCATTTTATTGTCCACACTGTTTTAAATTTGAACCTTTTATGGCTAATGTCAAAAAACAATTACCAGAAGGTGTTAAATTTGAATTAAATCATGTTGATTTTCTTCGTGGAGCTTCGCCAAAAATGCAGCGAACACTAACTAAGGCTATTGTAGTTGCTGAAGAGTTAGGTATGGAAGGTAAGTTAATGCGTGCTGTTTTTAACTACATTCATGTACAACGCGCTGTGTTTACGTCGGAAAAAGATATCCGTAATGTTTTTGTGCTTAACGGTGCTGACGGTGATAAATTCGATAAATTAATGAAAAGTTTTGGTGTAAATAGCAAAGCCAAACTAATGAAGAAAAAACAAGATTATTACTCGAACAGTGGCGGCATAAAGGCTGTTCCTGCCGTTATAGTTAATGGTCGTTATAGAATTGAGAATCAGGCTTTAGATAAAAATAACTTCGAGCAAGATTACAATAACTTAGTGAAACATTTATTAACGCTTGGTTAATTGAAAGAAATGTATTAAATCTAAAGTAAAACCTAGATTTTATATCTGAAATATATCATTAATTCTACTACTACAAGTATTGGTAGTAGAATTAATATTACAGTAACCAACCTCTTATTCACTGTCGAGCCCTTTCTTAATACCTATGTTGACCTTTCATTGTCATCATTTATTACTTTCCTGTATCACATCTTTATTGTCTGTTAAGTCTTCCCTACGATTATAGAATATCTTTTTGAAAACAAAACTATACGAGTAAGTGCATTTATTAGTACTATTATTTTAATCAAAATTATAAAAGGCGATTTAGTGAGCATTTTAACTGTTGAGCATATCAGTAAAAGCTTTGGCGAATTTAAGGCTATAGATGATGTCAGCTTTGAAATTAATCAGGGTGATATTGTTGGCTTTTTAGGAAAAAATGGCGCAGGAAAGACGACGTTAATGCGTATGATCACTTCTTTTCTTACCGCATCTTCAGGTCGAATTTTCATTGACGGTGATGACATTACTAAACATTCATTAAGGATCAGAGAGAAGATTGGCTATCTACCAGAAACACCTCCTTTGTATCCGACTATGACAGTATTTCAATATTTAAAATTCTCTGCAGAAATTAAAGGTGTGCCCTCCAAAAAACAAGCTGTTAAGATCACTAAAGTGCTAGAAGAGTGTGATTTAGAACACGTTAAACTGAAAAGTATTTCAATGCTGTCTAAAGGTTATAAACAAAGAGTGGGTATTGCTCAAGCGATTATTCATGAACCTAAATTACTTATTTTAGATGAACCCACAAGCGGGCTTGATCCCATACAAATTCAGCAGGTATTGGCATTAATAAACAACCAACGAGAGCAGCGAACGGTATTAATGAGTACACATACCTTGCCTGAAATTGAAAAAATAGCGCAACGTATTTTAATGATTCGATCAGGTAAACTGGTTTTAGATGAATCTCTCGAGACCTTACTTAATTGTCGTCCTCAACCATTAAGTTTAGAACAGATCTTCTTTGACTATCATCAAAATAAAGCGCCAAGCCACAATGCTAGTTGTTACTCATGAATAAAATATTCGCATTAACCAAAAAAGAATTACATAGCTATTTTAGTAGCCCTATCGCATACATAATTCTAATAGCGACTTTATCTTTGTTTAATATACTCTTTTTTATGATTGTTGATCAAAATAGGGAAGTATCATTACGAGATGTTTTTCAAGTGATGGAATTCATGTTTATTTTCATCATCCCATTATTAACGATGAAACTACTTTCTGAAGAAAAAGCCAACGGGACGATGGAATTTTTACTAACATCACCCTTAACACCAAGCATGATAGTCTTGGGTAAATATTTAAGTATGTTAATTTTTTACTCGTTATTAATAGGCTTAACAAGCGTTTACTATTTTATTGTCGAATACTTTGGTGAGCCAGACCCCTATAGTATTTTATCGGGTTATATAGGTATATGGTTAGAAGGTGCACTCTTCATTGCTATAGGATTACTGACGTCTTCCTGGACCCGCAATCAAATTATTGCCGCAATGACCTCGTATTTGATCCTGTTTTTTCTCTATTTTTCTATAACATTCACTAAGTACTTTACGGGTTTTGCTGAAAATTTTCTAATACAAGTTAGCACACGTACTCACCTAGAAAATTTCGCAACGGGTATTATTACGACTAGTGATGTTATTTATTACTTAACGGGAATTTTACTTTGTTTGGTATTAACCCGAGTAAGTATTGATCATAGATTGTGGCAATAAATAATGATTGAAAAAAATACAAATTTGAAATTCAAAAAATTATTACCTACTTTGGTGAGCATGGCAGTGTTTATCTTCATTGTAGGATTATCGTTATTCTATATAGAAGGACAAGTTACTCTACTGTCTTGGAGCCTTGCTAGCGCTTGCACGATAAGCGGAAGCATTGTATTTATTGTCTCGCTTGTACTAATGAATAGGTCGAGTCGTGCTGATGTCGAATCAATGAAAGTTACGCTTAATAGCAATAATCAGCCTAATAAAGTGAAGTGGAAGTCTTTTAGAATAGTGTTGACCATGGTCATTGGTAGTTTAGCTTTTCTTGGTCTCAGCCATTATATTGCCAATAGCATTGCACTTCGATGGGATGTGACTATGGCTAAACAGCACACCCTTTCTGTAAACAGCATAAAATTTATCAGCACACTTGATAAAAAGGTTGAGATAACAGCCCTTAATGTGGGGCTGCCGCCAAAATATTTACAGGATTTGTTCAAAGAGTATGAAAGACTCTCTGCGGGCCTTATTACAACGAAAATAATTGATCCTATTGAAAATATTTCTTTTGCAGCGAAATTTGGCAATGTGGTCAATGGTAAAGAGCGTAAGGTTATTATTCAGTCGGGGAGTATTCGTAAGGATATTGATTTCACCGATGATGTGTTAACGGAAGAAAAACTAACCAATGCTATTGCCCGTGCTAGTCGCCCACCAAGACAAGTTTATTTTCTCGATGGACATGGTGAATATTCACTTTCTAATAAAGATAACTTGGGGTTATCAGCTTTTAAGCAATTACTCGCTGATAACAATATTCAAAGTAAACCTCTGATGTTAGGTATAACACAGTCTATTCCTGTTGATTGTGATGTGCTTATTATTGCGGGTCCTCGTACTAATCTAACAAAACCTGAAGAAACGTTAATACTTGATTACCTAACGTCTGGAGGGGATGCGTTATTTCTTATCGAACATACGTTGGTAACAACACCAGATAAAGTACTAACGCCTGAAGAGCAGCAACAAAACCCTTCATTAAACAACATTATTAACCAGTGGGGACTTAACGTTGAAGATGATATTGTCGTTGATCTTACTAATCATGTAGGTGACGATGTTGGTAGCCCTGCGACCAAGAATTACCAAAAACATAAAGCGATAACAGAAGGTTTAGATTATACCTTTTACGTTAGGCCTCGTTCTATCAGTATATTGAAGGAACGTCGTCCAAACATTAGGCTCGCTGTTATTGCTTCTACGGCATCAAAAGAAAAAAGTTGGGCAGAAACGAATAGAAATTTAGTTATTAAATTTGATCAAGGAGTCGATACTCCCGGGCCTGTTCCCATATCTTATGTAGTACTTGAAAAGCATCAGGAAAAAAAGAAGACATCAGATACGCGAATTATTGTTTTTACCGATGCAGACTTTTTAACTAATGTTTATATTAATCAATATAGTAATGCACAAATGGGCATCAATATTGTTAACTGGCTAGCAGAATTAGATTATCAGGTTTTTCTTAGCTCAAAAGAAATAAAGGTAGAGCGGTTAGATTTAACCAGTAAACAGAAACGTCAGGTAGTGGTGATATTATTTTTACTGCCATTCTTCTTTGTGCTCGCTGGAATTATGGTTTGGTTAAGGTCTCGTTATCAATAAAGTCGAATGAGCAGAGTAAATTAGAAAAGGCTTACTGGTTAACTTTACTGTCAGTAAGTCATACCAATAATTACATAAACAAATAGAGAGTTAATGCACAATGAAAATTTTGATTTTATTACTTATTACTTTTTTTACCATGAGCTGCAGTCAACAAGAAGTATATAGCTCTGAGGCTATTAGTAAGGCTAGTCAAAGCAAATATATTATAGAAGCGTCGGCTCTGTCTAATGATGGTCAGCTAACTATTGTTGTTAATAGTGATGGTGTCTGTCTTTGGAAAAACAAGCAAGAATCCAGTGCACCTAAATGTTTGCCAGCTTCCCACGCAAAACACATAGAAATAGCTTATATCACTAAAGACAAGCAGTTTTTTTATCTCTCTAATCGAGTATCTGTAAAAAAATATGCAATCAATAATTTTCAAATAGTAGGAGAGTGGCAGGTCGCTGATAATATCATTAATGATATATCTACTTCAAAAAATGGTCAGCTGCTGTTATTAGGTTTTCGAAGTGGTAAAGCGAGTATTATTGATACCCAAAGTAATAAAGTAACTACGTATAAAAAACATCGATTGGATATCAACGCAGTAAGTTTGTCTGAAAATGGTCAAATTGCATTTACCGGTTCAAGTGATAAAAAAGCACAGCTTTGGAATACCTCAACAGGTGAAGCTATGCATGAGTTTAAACATGCATCTCGTGTTAATCATGTAGATATCAGTGCCGATGGTTTGGTTGGTTTTAGTATTGATGCGGTTAAAGATCGTAAGTTTTGGAATTTGAAAACAGGAGAACTTATTGCTGACCTTGATACTTATTTAAAATTTATGGAAGTAAATGATTCAGTGTTCTCTGCTGACAACAGCTTATTTTTAACGGGATCACCTCGACAAGTCTTACAGTTATGGCGAGTTTCTGATGGTGCATTGGTAGCCCAGTGGGAATCATCTATGCAATATGGACGAGCATCAGTATTAAGCGTGGCAATACATGAAGCAAGCTCAAAGACGAAAAGTGCTCAGTCTATTTTTTCGGGTAATAGCGATGGCGTTTTAGAGCAATGGGATTTTCCTGCTCATAAATAATTAACCGTAAATAGTAACCAATAATTATTTGAAGATCTAAGGTGGAAAGTCATTAAACCTCATATTTTCATTAATTATTGGTTATGACTTTATTGCTAATGTCTTATTCATTCCTAAATTAGTCAGGCAACCTTTCGTCCAAGGCTTTTAGTGAACGTAAAAATAAGCCTAAGCCACCCATAGCTAAAACAAGTATTACAATTAAATCAAAAGAAGTCATGGTTTTAAAAGTGAATCTAATAGAGGAGATAACGCCAAATATTAATCCTGTTATTGAGCCAATAGATAATACCCAACCTAATATATTTTTACTGTTATAAAAAATAAGCCCAACACCAAACATAAAGGGGATCATTATCATGCCACTGGTTATATTGTAGTTTCCACCCATAGCGGAAAAACCATATAAGCGCACACCCATACCAAAATTTGATGTTACTGTGATAGAGTTTAATAACATATAAAAACCACCACACATCATTATAATGCCAATAATAAAGTGGCTAAACCCACCTGATGTACCGCCTGCACCTTTCATGATATTTCCTTGAATTATTTTTTGTTTCTACTATTACCATTCAAACATCATATAATCATTAGCTGATAGTTGTCACGATAAAACCAATTAAATCAAAATACTGTAGGCTTTATTTAGATGATCTTATGTGAACAATATGCTAATTTGTGTCACTGTAATTTTATATAATCAGTATATTGTTGACATATTATGTCATGGGTGTATGGTAAATATAAAGAAAAAACATCACAATGAATAGCTGATGTTGGCTATGAGTTTAAGGATAAGCATGGAACAGCTGTTAGAAGTCGCTTCACAATTTCCCACCCTAATATATTCGACACTCTTGGGGATCGTTGTAGTTTATTGGTTGGTTGGCATGTTAGGTCTTGTCGATTTAGGTTTAGCTGGAGATGCAGATCTCGATGTAGACGTAGATAGCGATATTGATGTTTCTGTTGGTGGCCTTACAGGGTTAATGCTCACCTTTGGTTTAACAGGCGTACCCTTCACTTTAGTTATCAGTATTATTATTCTTATTTGCTGGTTAATCAGCTTTTACCTGCAATTCTATATTTTAACTTGGCTGCCTGACGGTTGGCTATATTATTTACTGGGCTCTGTTAGTAGCTTTATCGTTTTTTTAATTTCGCTGCCAATAACTGCCATTGTTATTCGTCCTTTGAAAGGACTATTCAAAAGTGTAGAAGCCACCGAAAGTCATCACCTAGTTGGTAACAGTGCAACTATTGCTACAGGTACTGTCAGTGAAACCTTTGGTCAGGCTCGTTTGTTTAATAACGGGGCTGAAATTCTACTTGATGTTCGATGCGACCCAGAACACATCTTAAAAAACGGCGACGAAGTTTTACTGATAGAGTATTTAACAGAAAAACATGCCTATATCGTCGCCCCGTATTCACAATAAATAATTATAAAATCAAAATATATGTGGTCACTTATTAGTGACCATTGTTTTTACACAAGAGGAAAAAAAACATGGTAATGGAACCACTTTATCTAGCGATTGGAATCGGCGTACTTTTTGTCTTTTCACTTTTAATCATGGTTGCTAAGTTTTACAACAAAGTAGAACAGGGCCAAGCATTGATCATTAACAAACTCGGATCAGAACCAGAAATAAGTACTACGGGCGGTATGGTTATTCCAGTGATTCATAAAAAAGAAATTATGGATATTTCAACTAAGCGCATGATGCTTGAACGAAAAGGACGCTCCGGCCTTATTTGTCAGGATAATATTCGTGCTGACATCATTATTACCTTCTATATCCGTGTAAATGAAACGAAAGAAGACATTTTACGGGTCGCAAAACAAGTCGGTTGTGACCGTTCTTCGTATCCTGAAACTTTACAAGAGCTTTTTGAAGCTAAATTTTCAGAAGCGCTTAAAACAGTCGGTAAGCAATTAAACTTTACAGAGCTATTTACCCAACGTGATATCTTCAGAGATAAAATCAAAGAAGTTATCGGCCAAGATTTATCGGGTTATGTATTAGAAGATGTCGCCATTGATTTCCTTGAGCAAACTTCAATCCATGATTTAGATCCAAATAACATTATGGATGCTGAAGGTATTAGACGAATCACAGAATTAACAGCACTTCAAAGTGTTGAAACTAATGATTTGAAACGTCAAGAAGAAATACGTATTAAACGACAAGATATTGATGCTAAAGAAAAAGGTTTAGAATTAGATCGCCAACTAGCTGATGCACAAGCGAAACAAACACGAGAAATATCTTCCGTGCAAGCACGTGAAGAAGCAGAAACCGCAAAGATTGTTGAAGAAGAGCGTTGCAAGTCTGAACAGGCAAGAATAGAAACAGAGCAAGTTGTCGCTGTTGCTGAAGAGAACAAACAACGTGAAGCTGATATTGCCGAGCAGAATCGCTTTAGAGCCGTTGCCATTGAAGAAGAAAAAGTAAAACGAGCACGTCAAGTTGAAGCCATCGATCGTGAAAAAGAAGTTGAAACACTGCGAATCGACAAAGAAAAAGCACTTGAAGTCGAACGAAAAAATATTGCCGAAGTACAACGTGAGCGCATCATGGTTGAAAAAGGTGTTGCCGAGGAAGAAGAACGTATCAAAGATTTACGTGTCGTTTCTGAAGCTAATCGTCAAAAAGATGAAATAGTCATTAAAGCAAAAGCAGAAGCTGAACAGGCACTTGTGAAAGATATTGAATCAGCTAAAGCGCAAGAACAAGCGGCTGAACATATTGCAAGAAAAATGCAGACAATCGCCGAAGCTGAATTAAAAACAGCAAGTAAACAGGCCGAGTCGAAGAAAATTTTAGCAGAAGGTAATCAAGCAGAAGCTGCATCTCAAGGTTTAGCGGAAGCTCAAATTACTTTAGCGCAAGCCGATGCGCACGAAAGACAAGGTGAGGCTGAAGCAAAAGCACTTGAACTTAAGCTAACGGCAGAAGCTAAAGGTATAGAAGAAAAAGCTTTGGCTGAAGCAACTGGCTTACGCGAGAAACAAGATGTACTGAATGCGATGTCAGAACAAGCCCGAGATTTTGAAACTTTCGGTTTACGTTTAAACCAAGAGCGTGAATTAACCTTAGCGAAATTAGATAACAGCGTTGATTTAGCCGAAAAACAAGCGGGTGTATTAGCGACTGCATTAAGTGAAGCCAATATTAATATTATGGGCGGAGACGGAGAATTTTTACGTCAGTTCATGAGTTCTATAACGGTAGGTAAGTCTATTGATGGCTTAGTTAATGAAAGTGAAACGGTTAAAACTTTGTTTAAAGATCACTTAAATGGCGATCGTAATATTATGGACGATTTAGGTGGTGTGCTAGCGGGCGCTAATCAAACAAGCGAAACCATGAAAAATTTCAACATGTCTAAATTACTATCAACATTAAATAATGCTGATGACACGCAAAAAGGTGTCTTGGCTAGCTTGTTAAACTTAGGTAGCGAAAAAACTTCAGGCACAAAATAGTTTAAAAACAGTTAATTCATCAGGTATATATCAGGCAATGTGCAATTATCGCTTAAAGATAATTGCACAATAGCTCATGGAGTCTTACATGACAGATAAGGAAAGCGTCACTAATCAGGCTGTTGCCGAAGGTGGTTCATACGAACTCATTCAACGCAGATTATCAGCTTTAGGTAGTGATCTTAATACGCAAATCAAACAGCTAAACGACAAGCGTATTGTCACGTTTGGCTCCACTGATATGAAAGTTGATGCTCGTGTACGTGTCAGAACGGAACATAATTGTGTTGCGAGAGATATTGCCGCTATTGGAGACACGTTACTGTTTGGCTATAACGTATTTCTAG
>Ga0209292_1001509_pt1 | contig 28332 bp, 25 predicted proteins | sample GOMGulsemesocosm_2_FD_184634 | JGI IMG/M metagenome (GOLD analysis project Ga0209292, IMG submission 184634) | Methane-oxidizing microbial communities from mesocosms in the Gulf of Mexico - GOM9C Gulf of Mexico (SPAdes) (version 2) | ecosystem: Environmental > Aquatic > Marine > Cold seeps... | reverse complement strand
TTAAAGTTCCAGATCCGAAATTCTCATCACAAACAAAAGACAAACTTGTATCTTCAGAAGTTAAAACCGCTGTTGAACAAGCTATGGGTGAGAAACTAGGTGAATATCTGTTAGAAAATCCAACCATCGCACGTACTATTATTATGAAAATAGTTGATGCTGCAAGAGCACGTGAAGCGGCTCGTAAAGCACGTGAAATGACTCGCCGTAAAGGTGTGTTGGATATTGCGGGTTTACCGGGGAAACTTGCTGATTGTCAGGAAAAAGATCCTGCCTTATCTGAAATATATATTGTGGAAGGAGACTCTGCTGGTGGTTCTGCCAAGCAGGGACGTAATCGTAAAAACCAAGCAATACTACCACTGAAAGGTAAAATTCTTAACGTTGAGAAAGCGCGTTTTGATAAAATGATATCTTCTCAAGAGGTCGGTACTTTAATCACAGCCTTAGGTTGTGGTATTGGCCGTGATGAATATAATCCAGAAAAACTTCGTTATCACAGCATCATCATCATGACCGATGCCGATGTCGATGGTTCTCACATCCGTACATTATTGTTAACTTTCTTTTATCGTCAAATGCCTGAAATTATGGAACGTGGCCATATATTTATTGCTCAACCGCCTTTATATAAAGTGAAAAAAGGTAAGCAAGAACGTTACATAAAAGATGATGAAGGTCTGACAGAATACTTAACAACATTAGCGCTAGATCATGCAGAAATTCATGTAAATGAAGAAGCGCCTGCAATTTCAGGTGCTGGATTAGAGCAACTTGTAAATCAATATCGTAAAGTTAAAGATGTTGTAAAGCGTTTGTCTAGACAAATCCCTGCTGATATTTTAGAGAAAATGATTTATAGCGGTACTATCGCAGCAGAAGATTTTACCGATGAAGCTAAAGTAGATGTTTGGGCAAAAGATCTAATTACGCAACTTGAAAATCAAGATGGTAATGGTTCAATCTATAAGATTGAAGTGAAACATAATATTGAGCGTAATACTTATTATCCTAACTTTATTGTTAGAAAGCATGGTATTGATACTGAATACCCTTGTAGTTATGAGTTTTTACAATCAAAAGAATTTGCTTCAATCATGTCTTTAAATACGGCTATTAACGGTATGATGGAAGAAGGTGCTTACGTTAAGCGTGGCGAAAAAGTTATCCCTGTAACAAGTTTTGAAGAAGCATTGGACTGGTTGATGGCAGAATCTAAACGTGGTCAATACATACAGCGTTATAAAGGGTTAGGAGAGATGAACCCTGAGCAATTGTGGGAAACCACAATGGACCCAGATACACGCCGTATGTTGCAGGTGACAATTGAAGATGCTATTGCAGCAGATCAATTGTTCACTACCTTAATGGGTGATCATGTAGAACCGCGTAGAAACTTTATAGAAGAGAATGCCTTGAACGTTTCTAATCTAGATATATAGTTACTAAAAATGTACTAATAAGATGCCCGGTCTTCATGTCTGGGCATTTTTGTAGGATAAATACTCTAAAAACGGTATAATCCAAAACTAATAAACAGAATGAATTTACAGCAAATAACCTTTGCTCTGTTAAATATAAAAAGTGATCACCATGACAACTTACAATAGTAAAACTTTCCAAGGCTTAATCTTGCAATTGCAAGACTACTGGTCACGTCAAGGCTGTGTACTTGTACAGCCTCTTGATATAGAAGTTGGGGCAGGTACATTCCACCCAATGACTTTTTTACGTTCAATTGGTCCTGAACCGATGAGCAGCGCTTATGTACAACCTTGTCGTCGTCCTACGGATGGTCGTTATGGTGAAAACCCAAATCGCTTACAGCATTATTATCAATTTCAAGTAATGTTAAAACCATCACCAAAAAACATTCAGGAACTTTACCTTAATTCCTTGAAAGAATTAGGTGTCGACCCACTTGTTCATGATATACGTTTTGTTGAAGATAACTGGGAATCACCAACACTAGGTGCTTGGGGATTAGGCTGGGAAATTTGGCTAAACGGCATGGAAATATCTCAGTTCACTTACTTCCAGCAAGTGGGTGGCTTAGAATGTACACCAGTTACGGGTGAGATCACTTACGGTTTAGAACGTCTAGCTATGTACATTCAAAATGTGGATAGTATTTATGATCTTGTTTGGACTGATGGTCCGTTAGGCACAGTATATTACCGTGATATTTTCCATCAAAATGAAGTAGAGCAATCTACTTATAATTTTGAACATGCTGATGTAGATGCTTTATTTGCACAGTTTGATCAGTGTGAGAAAGATAGCCAGAAGCTTATTGAAGCTAACTTACCTTTACCAGCCTACGAGCAAGTTATGAAAGCATCACATGCTTTTAACTTACTTGATGCTCGCCATGCAATCTCAGTAACTGAACGTCAACGTTACATTTTACGTGTACGTACGTTATCTAAAGCTGTTGCACAAGCGTATTACCAAAAACGTGAAGAGCTTGGTTTCCCGCTATGTAAGAATAATGAAGCTAGTACTAATGAAACACTAGCTAAAGGAGATAAATAATGACAACTGAAACACTCCTTATTGAGCTTGGTACCGAAGAGTTACCACCAAAAACATTAAAAACGCTAGCAACTGCATTTTATGACAACATTAAAAGCCAACTCGATAGCCATGATTTAGCATATAGCGAAATTAAGTGGTTTGCTACACCTCGTCGTTTAGCTGTGCAAGTTTTTGATTTAGCTGGGAAACAAGAAGATAAAACCATAGAAAAGCGTGGTCCAGCAGTTAACGTTGCTTTTGATGAAGAAGGTAATGCCAGCAAGGCAGCACAAGGTTGGGCTCGTTCTAACGGTATAGACGTTGCTCAGGCTGAACGTTTAGTGACAGGCAAAGGCGAATGGTTACTTCATCGCGCTACAGTAGCAGGGAAAAGCATTACAGAATTAGTTCCTGCAATGGTTACTACTGCACTAAATAAATTGCCAATTGCGAAACCTATGCGTTGGGGGGCTGAGCGTATTCAGTTCATTCGCCCTGTACATACGTTAACTATGTTATTTGGTAGCGATATTATTGCTGGTGAAGCCCTTGGTGTGAGTTCTAGTAACCAAGTGCAAGGCCATCGTTTTCATCACGAAGGTTTAGTGACTATTAACCACGCTAACGATTACCAAGCTGAATTAGCAAAAGCTTATGTAGAAGTTGATTTCAGCGAAAGACAAAGAAAAATTGTTGCGCAAATAAAACAAGTAGCTAATGACATTAACTCTGTTGCGTTAATTGATGAAGAGCTACTTAACGAAGTTACTGCATTGGTTGAATGGCCCGTCACTTTAGTTGGCACATTTGATGAAGATTTTTTAAATGTTCCTGCAGAGCCACTAATATACTCGATGAAAGATCATCAAAAATATTTTCCGGTAACAGATAAAGAAGGACAGTTGGTTAACAAGTTTATTTTTGTGACTAATATTGAATCTAAAGACCCAAATGCGGTAATTTTTGGTAATGAAAAAGTAATTCGTCCAAGACTTGCTGATGCAGAGTTTTTCTTTAAAACAGATAAAAAGCAAAGTTTAGAATCTAGACTTACTAGCCTTGAATCAGTTTTATTTCAAAAGCAGCTAGGTACATTAAAAGCAAAATCTGAACGCATTGCCACTTTATCTCAGTTTATTGCTGAACAATTAAATGAAAATGCACAAGATGCATATCGTGCAGGTTTATTAAGTAAAACAGACTTGATGTCAGATATGGTACTGGAATTTCCACAAGTGCAGGGCACTATGGGTAAGTACTATGCATTGCATGATGGTGAAAATGAAAATATTGCCCAAGCATTGGAAGATCAATATCGTCCACGTTTTGCAGGTGACACTTTACCTGAAGCTAATATTGGCTGTGCAGTAGCTATTAGTGACAAGATTGATAGCTTGGTAGGCATATTTGGTATTAATCAAGCACCTAAGGGCGATAAAGACCCGTTTGCGCTTCGAAGAGCTGCTATTGGTAGTATCCGTATCATCATTGAGAAACAACTCGACCTAGACCTTGCTACTTTGATTAACAAAAGCATCGAATTGTTTGGTGATAAATTAGTAAATGAAAATACCGCTAGCGATGTGCTTGATTTTATCATGGGTCGTTTCCGTGCTTTCTATCAAGAGCAGGGCATTAGCGTTGATGTTATACAAGCCGTATTGGCGAAAAAACCAAGTGCACCGCTTGATTTTGAAAAGCGTATTAAAGCGGTTACCTTTTTTGGTGAGTTACCTGAGGCTGCTACACTTGCGGCTGCTAATAAGCGTGTAGGTAATATATTAGCTAAATTTGATGGTGAACTTTATCAAACATTTAATGCTGATTTAGCAACAGAGCCTGCAGAACGTGATTTGGCTAATATCTATCAAGAAATTAACTTGAAAGTTTCACCATTAATGGCAGATAAAAATTATCAAGCTGCGCTAACTGAATTAGCTCAATTAAAGGCACCGATAGATACCTTTTTTGATAATGTCATGGTGATGAGTGATGATGAAGCAGTTAAAATTAACCGCTTAACTTTACTTAATCAAATTAGAAATACTTTCTTTGCCATCGCGGATATATCTGTTTTACAGTAAATTATAAGATAGCTCTACAATAAAAAGGTCATGGCAACATGGCCTTTTTTTATACCTAAAATTTGGTGATGAAAAATTTAATAAATGAAGTGGTAAATTTGAGCTAGATCAATAACAGCAATACAAATAGGCGTAAGGTTAATGTAAGAGCTAATGAAGATTGATTGATAAGGGACTGTTTATGCCTAGCAAAGAGATAACGATATTATTGGAAAATAAACAAACACAGCTGACAAAGAGAATTGCGGCAATAGAAGCTGATTTTCATAAAGGCAGGTCTCAAGATTTTTCAGAACAAGCTACTGAAACAGAAAATGATGGTGTACTTGATGAAATACATCATGAAGCAAAATTAGAACTAAACCTGGTTAAATCAGCGCTACAACGTATAACCGCGGGTATATACGGTAATTGTATTGAGTGTGAAGAGCCAATTAACCCTGATAGGTTATTGGCACTACCCTATACATCCAAATGCATTAAATGTGCGCTGTAAACAGACATAAAAATAATCTCTGGAGAAAATAATGACAATAGAAAGACATGATTTACACCACGAATTCCCAGGTTTAACTGATGAAATACATCATTTAAAAATGAACGATAACCACTTTGCTAGATTATTCCGTGAATATCACGAAGTTGATCAAGAAGTTCATCGTATAGAACAGGGGGTTGAGAACACAAGCGATGAATACGTAGATGGTAAAAAGAAGCAACGACTTAACTTAAAAGATTCACTCTTTACCATGTTGAAAAAAGTAAAAATACCAGCGTAACTCCCATTATTATTTTTGTAATATAAAGTGATAGGAGTAATCCCCAAAACCTTAGGGTTTTGGGGCTTTTATTTGCTGATTTTATTAAAGACTGTAAATATCTTTGAAGAACCGCTTTGAGCGTGGAATATAGTAATTTTCATAATTTACTGAAAATGCAATTGCCGTTGCTTTACCACGTAATTCATTATGGGGAACAAAGCCATAAACGCGCGAGTCAGCACTATGTCTTCGATTATCACCCAATACTAAGTAATGTCCTTCGGGAACGGTTACGGGCGAAAAATTACTGAGCCTATCACTTGCTGTGCTATCAATATTTATATGATGTTGAATGTCACCTAACGTTTCAACCGCTGAGTCTTTAGTTGCTGACTTATAAGAAAGTGTTTTACCGTTCACTTGAATAATTTCATTATTCATTTCAACCACATCACCGGGTAACCCGATAACACGTTTAATTAATCTCATATCAGCTGCTTGTGATTCAAAAACAACAATTTCACCACGTTGTGGAATATCAAGGGAAGCTAATGTTACTTCCGTAAAAGGAAGACGTAAGTCATATGCCATCTTGTTGACTACAACTCTATCACCTTCTTGAATTGTAGGTTGCATTGAACCTGTGGGGACAGTATACCAATCGGCAACCGCGCTTCGAAATACTGACATTAACAAAATAAAAATAATAAATTGTTTATTGGTTTGTAAAAGGGAAATGAATTTGTTATTACTGGATTTGATCATAAGGTATTGCTCCATGAGTATTAGCGATTACTTGTTACTAATTATCAGGCAATATAATAAAGAGAAAGTTCCAGTAATACATACCTAGTTACAACTTGATAAAAGAAACCTTGAGTAACTGTTAACTTTTTTTAATAACATATAAAAAAGGCAGGTTATCTGTTTGCTTTGCTATAAGCTCATGTTCCATAAAACGACAAAAGCTTGGGATATCCCTTGCTGTAGATGGATCATCACATTTGATTAATAACGTTTCGCCACTGGCTATTTTTCTAATATTCATACGAACCATCATCACAGGCTCTGGACAGCGGAGACCTATGGCATCAAGGGTATGATCTGTTTGTTGAAAAATTGTAGTAGGCATCACATGAATAATAAGAAGTTAATGTATAAATAATTATACCTTATTGAAGTATTTCAGCATAAGAAATAAAACGAGAATAACGTTTAAATAAATAGCTTCAGCTATACTAAAGTTAAAAATAATCTCTCCATACATTTAATTATCAATTCCCGAGGTGCCAGTGAAAATTATACTTAAGGTTCTAATTCTGTCCGCTTTCGCAATTGCATCAATCAATATATCGCATGCAAGTAATAGCTTGCAAATAAGAACAGATGTTGGTCAACAAAGAACATTTTTAAAGGCTGAGAAATTATTAGCGCGAAGTTATTCACAGCAATATAAAAACCTATATAACCAATTGTATTATTACCCACTACAGCCTTACTTAGATCAACGTCGTATTATGGATACCATGCAATTGTCATCTGCAGGTGAAATTGCGACTTTTCTTGATAAATATCAAAACACACCTTTAGATTGGCCACTACGAAAAGCGTGGTTAAAGTATTTAGCTAAAAAAAAGAAAGGCTCTCTATTTCTAGAGTTTTATCAAAAAACTAGTAATACAGTGTTGCAGTGTCAGAAACTGAGTTTTTTGTTAGCAGCAGGTATGCCCCAAAGTGTGGTATTACCTCAAGTGACTAAACTTTGGCTAGTTGGAAAATCATTAGATAAAGTCTGCGATCCCATAATTAAAAAATGGCAACAAGCAGGGTATAGAACCGATGAAATTATATGGCAACGTATAGCGTTAGCGGCAGATGGTGGAAAACACACGCTTATCCCTTACTTAACTAAATCATTACCAAAAGAGCAGCAATATTTAGGACGATTATGGCATCAGGTGAGGCGCGATCCTGCAACAGTAACCAAACAATATAAGTTTATTAAAAAATCAGAGCAAGAAAGCCAGATATACACTTACGGCATTAAGCGTTTAATTTGGCGTGACCCTAATAGAGCTTTGCTTAGTTATACAAAGGCCCAAAAAACGTTTAATTTCTCTAAAGCACAACAACAACAAATAACAGAAAAGTTTGCGGTGGCTTTAGCAAGTAAAAACCATCAACAGGCAAGAATTTGGCTAGAAAAATTAGACCCGATAAATGTCGATCGTAATATTATGCAATGGCAGTTAACTGAGGCATTAAAGTTACAAGATTGGCAAAGGGTATTGAAAGAGCTGGCAACCATGCCGGTAAAATATAAAGCTGAACTACAGTGGCAATATTGGTATGCCAGAGCACTGATTGCCACGAATGATTTAGAACGTGGGCAAGACGTAATGAACGAATTATCGAATAAGCGTCACTATTATGGCTTTTTAGCGGCTAGTTACTTAGAAGCTCCAGTGAGTTTGGAAAATAGTCCTTTAGCGATCAGTAGCCAGGAAAAAAATGCCATTTTGTTATATCCCTCAGCTAAGCGAGCATTTGAGTTTTATTACTTAGGGCGCTTGATCGATGCACGAAGAGAGTGGCGCTATTGGCTAACACAACTTAATAGTCGCGAAAAACTTGTCGCTGCCAAATTAGCAAATGAAAATGGTTGGTTTGACCGAGCAATATTTACTCTGTCTCAGGTTGGGTATCTTGATGATGTTGAATTACGCTTTCCAAAGGCATTCGACAAAAAGATCAATCAACACGCAAAGAAACAAGAAATAAACCCAGCATGGGCTTTTGCTATAGCTAGACGTGAAAGTTCATTTATGACAGATGCTCACTCGCCCGTAGGAGCAAAAGGACTAATGCAACTAATGCCAAAAACGGCAAAACAATTAAAGCGAGGCCGTGTTAGCAGACAATATTTATATAATGCCGATAATAATATTAAATTAGGTACAAAGTATTTACGTAAGTTACTTGATAAAAATAAGGGAAACCAAGTTCTTGCAACAGCGTCTTATAATGCGGGCCCCTATAGAGTAAAAACATGGTTAAAAAATGCCAGTGCCATGCCAGCAGATATTTGGATAGAAACAATTCCCTTCAAAGAAACACGTAATTATGTAAAAAGCGTTTTAGCTTACCAAGAAATTTACCAGCACAAGCCAGGGCAGGTCAGTCAAGTATTTGAACAAGTCATTAATATGAGTATTGGCGATTAATCACCGCGATGCTCTTTGTGGTTTGCAAAGTTATATGCACAAATCTTGTTGCTTTATTATGAGTCATTCTTGTAGCAATAGCGCGGCTTTTAAGAGATATGCTATCATGAGATAAATTTCTTGATGGCGTCTTTCGGAGACAAAAAATATGACAACACTAAATGCTAAGTTGGCTAACCAATATCCAGCCCATATTGCCCAATTGCAACAGGTAACTAAAGCCGTTCTAGCACGTGAAAACTTAGAAGGTTTAGTTATCCATTCGGGACAAGAAATTAAGATTTTTCTTGATGATAACAGTTACCCATTTAAAGTTAATCCTCACTTCAAGTATTGGTTACCATTAATCGACATTCCAAATTCTTGGTTGGTCGTTAATGGTGAAGATAAACCAACATTAATTTATTACCAGCCTGTTGATTTTTGGCATAAAGTAACCCCTTTGGAAGAGAGTTATTGGGGCGAGTTTTTTAATATTAAAGTATTAACTAAGGCAAGTGAGGTTGATAAGTTATTACCTTATGACAAAAAGGGTTTTGCTTATATTGGTAGTCATATTGAAGTTGCTAAAGCGCTTGGCTTTGATGCTATTAACCCAGAGCCATTGCTTAATTATATTCATTATCATCGAGGTTATAAATCAAAGTATGAGCATGAGTGCCTTCGTCAATCTAATGTCTTAGCTGTTAAAGCACACCAAGCAGCACGTAATGCTTTTTTACAAGGTGATAGTGAGTATGATATTCAGCAGGCTTACCTGAAATCTATTGGTTATGGCAGTAACGATACACCATACGGTAATATTGTCGCGCTAAATAAAAACTGTTCTATTTTGCATTACATGACCTTAGATAAAATGACCCCGCAAACGCATCAATCATTTCTTATTGATGCGGGTGCTAACTTTAACGGCTATTCTGCAGATATTACCCGTACCTACTCATACAAAAATGATAAGTTTTCAGAATTAATTGCTCGTATGGATCAGCTAATGCTTAATGCTGTTGCTGGATTAAAGCCAGGTGTGAGTTATGTTGATCTTCACATTGAAACGCATAGAGCTATAGGTCAAGTTTTACGTGATTTTAACTTTATCAATGTTGATGCGGATACTGCCGTTGAGTCAGGTATTATTTCTACTTTCTTCCCGCACGGTTTAGGTCATCACTTAGGTTTACAAGTTCATGATGTTGGTGGTTTTATGGCTGATGAGCGAGGAACACATGTAAACACGCCTGCAGCACATCCATTCTTACGCACATCTCGTACGATTGAAGCTAATCAAGTGTTTACCATTGAACCTGGTTTATATTTCATTGATTCACTGTTAGCTGATTTAAAATCCTCGGCTAATGCTGATCAAGTTAATTGGCAAAATGTTGACGAGATGCGCTGCTTTGGTGGTATTCGTATTGAAGATAATATTATTGTTCATCAATCACATAATGAGAATATGACTAGGGATTTAGGCTTAAGCTAGATTAGCTGAGTAAATAATTATTGTGACAAAATCCTATCCTATTGCGATTAATGATGTTGAAGATGAGAGCATTATTAATCGCAGTCGTTTTATTTGCTACTTACGTCCTTGTGACAGCATAGCTGATGCAAAAACAATGTTAAAAGAACTGCAGCAACTTCACCCACAAGCCAGCCATCATTGTCATGCTTTTTTAACTAAAGCAGCAGATGATAGCCAAGGTTATGGCTTTTCTGATGATGGTGAACCAACAGGTACAGCGGGAAAACCTATGCTGTTAGCACTACAAGGTGGAGGTATAGGTCATGTCTGTGCAATTGTTGTTCGTTACTTTGGTGGTACTAAATTAGGTACTGGTGGTTTACAAAGGGCGTATGGCGGAAGTGTAAGGCAAGCATTATCACTTTTGCAGTCAAAAATTAAAATAGCTATGGTGCACAAAACCTTAGCGTGTCAATATAGCCAAGTTGATGATGTTTTGCATTTACTTAGGCAAATTGAAGGTCAAGTGATCACGCAAGATTATCAACAAACAGTTATCTTTATACTCGCCATTCCAATAGAAAAATTGGTATTCATGCAAGATAAGTTACACACATTGTCGTCAGGACAATTACAGTTAACCGCTATCAAACAAGAAACCGAACAATAAATCGAATAAGAAAAATAAAACGTGCAATATAAAAATATTATCCGAATATTAGGTTTGTTGGTTGGTTTACTTAGTGTGACTATGCTGCCTCCTGCGTTAATTTCATTAGTCTATCGCGATGGTGGTGGCTTGCCTTTTATTTTGGCTTTTTTATGGTGTATTTTCACAGGTTTCTTGGCTTGGTATCCTTACCGTTATGAAAAAACAGATCTTAAAGCTAGGGAAGGATTTTTAATTGTTGTGCTTTTTTGGTTGGTATTAGCCAGCTTTTCAGCTATTCCGTTGATGCTCTTAGATGAGCCAAATTTATCAACAACAGATGCCTTTTTTGAGTCATTTTCCGGCCTAACAACTACCGGTGCTACTATTTTAAACCATATTGATGATTTACCTCATGCTGTTTTATGGTATCGCCAACAACTACAGTGGCTAGGTGGCATGGGGATAATTGTTTTAGCTGTTGCTGTATTACCTATGCTTGGTATTGGTGGCATGCAGTTATATCGTGCTGAAACTCCTGGCCCAGTGAAAGACTCTAAAATGACCCCTCGTATTGCGGATACAGCAAAACACTTGTGGTATATATACTTAGGGCTAACTATCGCCTGTGCGCTAGCCTACTGGCTTGCCGGAATGTCAGGTTTTGATGCTATTTGTCATGCCTTCTCAACCATTGCCATCGGTGGTTTTTCAACGCACGATGCCAGTATGGGCTACTTTAACAGCCCTGTAATTAATTTAGTCTGTGTCACCTTTTTATTAATCGCAGGAGTGAACTTTGCACTGCATTACGCTGCCGTTCAGAGTAAATCGATAAAGAACTACTTCTTTGACCCTGAATTCAAAGTTTTTATTGGTATTCAAATAGTACTAACCTTGATTTGTTTTACCGTATTATTAAGCACGGGTACTTATCAAGATGCTGATCAAGGACTAGATCAAGCTCTATTTCAATCTGTCTCTATTAGTACAACGGCAGGATTTACAACAACATCGTTTGCTGATTGGCCAACACTATTACCAATGTTGCTTATTTTTTCTAGTTTCATTGGTGGGTGTGCGGGCAGTACAGGTGGTGGTATGAAAGTAGTACGCGTGGTATTACTTTATTTGCAAGGTCTTCGTGAGTTAAACAAACTCGTTCATCCTCGCGCTATTTTCAGCATCAAACTGGGACGAAAAGTTTTACCTGACCGAGTTGTTGAGGCTGTATGGGGCTTCTTTTCTGCTTATGCGGCAGTGTTTGTTATTTGTATGTTATTACTACTTGCTGCGGGTATGGATAACATTACAGCATTTACTGCTGTAGCCGCTTGTATCAATAACCTTGGTCCAGGCTTAGGGGAAGTTGCTGCTAACTTTTCTTCGATTAATGACATGAGCAAGTGGGTATTAATCATGGCAATGTTGTTTGGTAGATTAGAGATATTTACCCTCTTAGTCCTATTCACGCCAGCATTTTGGCGTTCATAAGCAATATGCATTAGTTGTATATACATATGCAGATAATGTATATACAACCAAAAGTTTTCTTTTCTATATCAATGGTTAATGCCAGCTTCACTAATTAAGTGATCTGTTTTAACAAGTAGAGATGATCACATAATTAATGAGGTGGGTATAATTACCATTTATAACTCAGTGCCACCCATCCTTGTGTATCAGACTTTTCATTTTCAGGGTTAACTTGTGCAATACCATAATTTATCGCTAAGTTAGTAACACCTGTAAAGCCAAAGTCATTATTTATAGTCCCTTTAACGCCATAGCTATCAATAACTGCCTGTTCAGTCATTTTGTGTCGGGTATAAAAAACGTCAACTAAACCTAATGGTATATATGCTTGAAAAGCTTGATAGTCATTACCTGTTTGACGATAAAAGGCCAGCTCAGGTGCTAATTGCTTGTTTAAATGTGCCTTTTCCTGAATCAAGGTCGAGGTATACCCCCCTAAACTAAGAATGTCGCTGGCATCTTCTGAGCGTTGTGCCCATAAATAGTTAACACCTAAAGCATAGTTTTTAATATGGGCACTGATATTTACCAGACCATTACTACCTGTGTAGCTACCATCATTACCATTTATCTTAGCAAGGTCATCTTTAGCTGAAATTATCTGCGCATTCACCGCCTGAGAAATTCCCCAGTTTTGTTGATCATAAGACCAATGTTGATCAACACCTATTGAAAAAGATTGACTAGAGAAGCTTACATTTTGGCTGTCATCAAATTGTGATGCCTGTACCTGCGCAAAAACATCGACAGTAAGTGATTCTGATATATAGGGATAGCGGGCTTCCAAGAAGAGTCCCTTTTCTGTCGTTTTACCTAACGCTAGTGCATCGCTTTCTTGTTGGTCAGTTTTTAAGTTGAAAAGGTAACTATGTGCCAGTAACTTTACCGGCCAGCCTTGCCAACGGACAACTGCTGATGCACCTGAAATGATGTTGTTAAAAACATCTTGGCTCGCGTTTACTTGCCAATCAAAACGAGAAAGTACATCACCTGATTTATAACCCACTTCTAATATACTACTGCTGGCAGAGTAATAGCTCTCAGCTAATGTTATGGTTCCTTGTTGTGGACCTATGCCATAGGCTGATTGTTCACCAATACTTTCATCAATATCCATAGTTGCTTTAGCGAGTTTTAACTTATCAGCTAACTCAACTGTCATTGCTGAACTAATCGTTGTATCAGTAATCAGTTGTTTATTAGCTTTGGCTAAGTCCAATTGAAAAACATCTGAGCCCTCAGAGTTAATCGCTAAATGGAGTAGCTTATTATCTACTTGAACCATAGGCCAGGTAACAACCTGTTCACCTGAGGTGATAGCCGATAGAGCCTTAGTTGAAAAGTCATACTTATATATACGTGTTGCGCTGTCTAAACCAGCGACAAAGTACAATGCCTCTCCATCTTTGGACCACTCAGGAAAAGAAAGAAATTGATAATTTTCTGGCAGCGGAATAATGGTTTCTTGCTCACCATTTAGCTGTCGAACTTTTAATTGCCACTTATTATTTAAGCTTGAACTAACATAAGCAAAGCTATCTGAAGGTTTTCCATCAGAAGTAGGGCGAAGTCGTGGGAAATCGTAAACATGTTCAAGGCTTTTTTGCGTCAACTCCCCGGTAATTTGACCTATGGACGAAGGTGATAAGCTTACTTTTACTAATTGAGAATAACCAAAGCGATTACGTTCAGCAATTATATATTGGCCATCATTACTGATATCAAAACGACGAATATTTGCGCTCGTAGTCAATTGCTTTACGGTATTTGTAGGTAAATGCCAAGAAAACAGATCTTGATGACGGCTATTTACACTGGCTAAGGTAGTTGCACCATAGATGATAGTGTCTTTATCAAGCCAGCGAGGGTTTTTAATTCCACTGTTGTTTATTTGATTTAAGGTATAGGCAACTTCTCGTTTAAAAACACTAGGCGCTTTATCTACAATATCTTGGGGATCTGCGTCCAATATATCTTTGTTTACTTTAGTAAATTCTTCAGCCTTTTTTGTGTTTTCGCTTGTCTTATATACGTTTAATTTAGTGGTTTTTCCATCATCGGTTCTTTGTGTCTCAACGATAGCAAGATAATCTCCTTCTGGGCTTAAACTTGGACCACTAATATAATCAGATAGATCTAACCATAATGCCGAGCGGTTATCTGCATTGCTATGTTGACCGAGTTTTACTTCATGTTTCATAGCTTCAAATGTGTATTCAGCAACGAAACGTTGATAAAGGTTTTTGGCGGTATCGGGAAATACGCCCTTAAATGCAGCTGAAAAATCTCGTTGTTCAACGCCAGACCAGCGTGTCCAAACGGCATCCAGTGTATCTACGCCATAATTATCTTCTAACCATTTCAAGTAACGTACACCAACAAGATAAGCCATAGCGCCAGACATAAAATTGTCATTAGCGACACTGAGTTCTTTGTAAGATGGCATTGCGCCTTGTCTTGCAAATTTTTGAATAATGGCTTCAATTTGATTGTTGAATAAGCGACCTCGGCCGGTTAACCTCGATTCGAGTAATGTTGCATAACCTTCACTGACCCATCGTTCTCCATTTATCTGACTCGCATCATAAAGGTCATACCAATTGGCAACATTATTTCGCCAATTACTTCGGCTTTTTTGAGCGAGATGCACTAGATGTACATACTCATGAAGTACTAAAAGTTGCTGCCAACCTGTTGAATTAGAGACAATGGTATCTGATTGTGCAGGAGTTGCAAAAAGAGCCATATAAGGCTTATGACTAAGTGGTACGGCAAAACCGTTTGCCGCGTTATATGGGTCAATGATAAAGGTATCAACTTTTTCGCTGAGCACTCGGCCTTGCTGATCTTTGATTAACTGACGGACAACTTCCATTTCTCGTGCGCTGGATAAGGCCCATTGACGATATTCAGGGGTGAAATGTACACGGAAATTTTCAGTTTCAAAGGTTTGCCAATTTTGAGTGTTATCAGCAAGCTCTGCTTGACTGGTAAAAGCTACACTCGACAGTGCAAAGGTAATCGCGGTAAATATCTTGGATATTTTCATAAAAATCCTTTTAAATTATTATTGTTTTTTGGTTTGAAATGAGAATGATAACTCTCATTGAGAAGTATGTAGGACAGAAAAAGGGATTATTACAGCTAATCAATTGTGAGGTAAGTAATTAGCTGTAAGTAGTTATTTCAAAGGGGACTAAAAGTAAATTGCGCTCACTTGGAATAGTTTTTCTATATCGCTAATGTAGCGCTTATTAACTAAGAATAAAATGACATGATCTTCTTCGTGAATTAAGGTGTTCGAATGAGCTATTAATACTTCAGTACCACGGACAATTGCCCCAATTGTCGCACCTGGCGGTAATTTAATGTTTTTGATTGAACGACCAACAACTTTAGATGATTTTTCATCACCTTTTGCAACTATTTCGATAGCTTCAGCAGCACCACCGCGTAAACTATAAACGTTGTCGATAGCACCACGCCTGACATGTGTTAACAATGCCGATATAGTGGCTTGCTGTGGTGAAATAGCAATATCAATAGTGCTACCGTGTACTAAATCAATGTATGCATCTCGTTGAATAAGTACCATGGTTTTACGAACACCAAGTCTTTTAGCAAGCAGTGAAGACATGATGTTAGCTTCATCGTCATTGGTTACCGCAATAAAAATATCAAATTGATCAATATTTTCTTCGGTAAGTAGTTCCTGATCGGAAGAGTCACCAGCGAAAACTAAGGTATCATTGAGCTCAGAAGTTAATTGTTCAGCACGTTTTGGCGAACGTTCGATGAGTTTTACTTGATGGTCTTTTTCTAGAATTCGGGCTAAACCAGCGCCAATGTTACCACCGCCGGCAATCATTATACGTTTATAAGCGGACTCTAATTTTTGTAATTCATTCATCACTGCACGAATATGAATACTGGCAGCAATAAAGAACACTTCATCATCAGCTTCTATGACGGTAGTGCCAAGAGGACGAATAGGTTTACCATTTCGGTAAATGGCAGCAACTCGTGTATCTACATTAGGAATATGGTCTCTTAATGTTGATAGTGCATGACCAACAAGTAAACCACCATAGTAGGCTTTTACTGCAACGAGACTTACTTTTCCGTCAGCAAACTCTAATACTTGTAGGGCGCCAGGGTAATCAATTAGGCGAGCAATATCTCGCGTTACTAATTCTTCAGGAGCAATAACGTGATCAACAGGAATGTGTTTTTTGTGAAAAAGTTGCTCTGAATATTTTAGTACTTGATTCGAACGGATTCGAGCTATTTTTTTCGGCGTATTAAATAATGAAGAACATATCTGGCATGTAATCATATTGGTAGCATCGTCACTGGTAACGGCAATGACCATGTCAGCATCTTCAGCGCCAGCAGCTTTCAATACATCAGGGTGACAGCCTTGACCAGTGACCACTTGTAAATCCATTTTATCTTGCAGTTCACGTAGCTTTTCACCATCTATGTCTACAACGGAAATGTCATTGTTTTCACCAACAAGATTTTCAGCTAATGTACCACCAACTTGTCCTGCACCCACTATGATTATTTTCATGTGTTACTTTTCTGCTCGTGTTGTTTATATTATTTTAGTTTTAACAATTTGGCGTAATAAAAGCCGTCCATGTTTTCAGCATCAGGTAATAATTGCCAACCGATTTTATTTTCATCAGTATCAGTCTTATTACTATTAATGGCAATTAATTGTGCGTCTTGATTTTTCTCAATAAAGCGAGAAATTTGCTCACTGTTTTCTTCAGGTAAAATACTACAAGTTGCATAAAGTAAGGTGCCACCTGGTTTAAGTATTGACCAAATATTGTCAAGAATCTGTTGCTGCAATATAACTAATTTATCAATGTCGTCGGCTTTACGTAACCATTTTATATCAGGGTGACGGCGGATAACGCCAGTACCAGAGCAGGGTGCATCAAGTAATATGCGGTCAAATTGTTCTCCAGACCACCACTCTTGAGTCGCTGCGTCTGCAGTAATTACTTCAGCCGATAGGTTCAAGCGATCTAAATTTTCATGAACGCGAGTAAGACGGCCTTCTTCAATATCGATTGCAGTCATTGAGGCTATATCAGGAGTTTGCTCAATAATATGGCAAGTTTTACCGCCAGGCGCCGCGCAGCAATCTAGTACAACATCATTGGGTTGGCAATCGAGTAAACGTGCTGCTTGTTGCGCTGCAGCATCTTGTACAGAAACCCAGCCGTTATCAAAACCGGGTAGTTTCGCAACGTCGAGTGGTTTAGCAAGCTCAATGGCTCTTGATTTTGGCTCAATATTAGCTATTTCAATTTCAGCTTCAAGCAGTAGTGCTTGATATTGCTCACTGGTATGGTGTTGTTGATTAACACGCAACCACATAGGAGGTCTTTGTTGATTCGCATCGAGTATAGCTTGCCACTGTTCAGGGTAGCCTTGTTGTAATTTTTTGATAAACCAACTGGGGTGATTGTATTTTATTGGGTCGGGTAAACCTTTAGCTGTTATATTTTCTTGTTTACTTTCTGCTTCTAGCGTACGAAGAAAGCCTCTAAGTACGGCATTAACTAGTGCCTTCATGTGGCTATTTTTTAAAGGTTTAGTCGCTGCAACCGTTTCACTCACCGCAGCATGATCCGGTATACGCATATACCTTATTTGATAAACGCCGACTAAAAGTAAAAAGTGAAATACTCGCTGTTTACCCTTAATTGGTTTTTGCACTAAATGTCGAACATCATTTTCTAATTCAGGTAGATAGCGAAGTACGCCATAACAAATTTCTTGCAGCAGGCCCTTATCTTTACCTATTAGCTTATCTTGTTGTTTAGGAAGTTCATCACTTAAGCTTCTTCCTTGATCTATGACGGCGTAACAACACTTTGCTGCAAGGGCTCTAATATTTATTGTCATTTTTTATTAACCAAGCTTATTTATAGGGCTGCCAACAACGAACCAATCGCTGCGACCGTTTAAAAGATCTTTTACCGGTAATGCTTTCTTCCCCGGTAGTTGAATAATTTCTAGGCGTAATGCACCATCGGTAGTAGCGACTACAATTCCTTGTTTATCAACATGTGTGATAGTGCCAGGCGCTGCATTACCTTGATATTCTTGAATCGAGGCTTGCCAGACACGTATTTTGTGTTCTTTATTTTCAGATTCAGTAAAAGTAAATTGAGATACTGGCCATGGGATATATGCACGGATTTTTCTATGTAGTTCACTAGCACTAAGTTGCCAGTTAAGTTCAGCTTCGGCTTTATCAAGCTTTTTGGCGTAAGTCGCTAATTCATTGTCCTGAGCAATATTGTGGTCATCGGCTTGATAATCAGGTTGAGCCATAAGTTCAAGTGTTTCTACTAATGCTGTTGGTCCAAGATTAGCTAGTTTTTCATAAAGGCTAGCACTGGTATCGGTATTTTCAATCTCACACTCGGCCGTTAATATCATGTCTCCAGTATCTAAACCTTTATCCATTTGCATTATGGTGACACCCGTTTTTTTATCTCCAGCTTCAAGTGAGCGCTGAATAGGTGCTGCACCACGCCATTTAGGTAAAATTGAACCGTGCACATTAATACAACCTAGGCGCGGCGAATTTAAAATGACTTCAGGCAATAACAGGCCATAAGCAACGACAACCATAATATCAGCATTATATTGAGCTAATTGTTGTTGGTCTTCTTCACTTTTAAAGTTAATAGGCTGCTCAACAATAATGTTGTGTTCTAGTGCGAGTAACTTTGTTGCACAAGAGGTTAATTTTTTACCTCGGCCTGCTGGCTTATCGGGTGGACAATAAACGGCAACAATATTATGTTTAGCGTTAATTAATGCTGCTAAATGCTGCGCTGCAAAGTCAGGAGTGCCTGCAAAAATGATATTTAGTGGAGTAGCCAAAAGATTTCCTATTGTTGTAAGTGGGTATTTACTTACTTATTTTTCTCATCAAGTTTAGCTTCTTTTTCAAGCTTTTTTTGAATACGTTGACGCTTTAGTGGGGATAGGTAATCAACAAATAACACACCCTTTAAATGGTCGAGTTCATGTTGTATACAGATACTTTGTAATTCAGTAGCGTTTAATGTGAATTCTTTACCATGGCGGTCAAGTGCTTTTACGGTACAGGCATCATGACGGTTTACTTTGGCATAAGTACCAGGAACGGATAAACAACCTTCTTCATTAATGGATGTTTCGTCACTAGTAGCTATAATTTCAGGGTTGATAAAGACTATAGGCTTATCGTTACTTTCAGAGGTATCCATTACAACGATACGTTGGTGGATATCGACTTGAGTTGCAGCAAGGCCTACACCTTTTTCTTCGTACATAGTTGCCAACATATCGTCTATAATTGTAGCCGTGGCTTCAGTTATATCAGTAACGGGCTGCGCTTTAATTTTTAAACGCGGATCGGGAAAACGTAATACAGTTAAAATAGTCATATTTTATTAAAAGAATTAGCGATAATTCATCTAGAATGTTATGTTTTAATTATATACTCAAGTAACTGTAACTGAAACCTGCATTTTTAAGTCACTCGATATAACTCATATTTATAGTGCTTTTCAGCAATATGCACTAAAAAGGAACGAGCTCAATGCTTAAGAAAATAATTCTCTCACTATCTTTAATGTCTTGTTCATTGATTGCTATCGCTGATCAGATAAAACTTAATGATGACGCACCTAAAACGCATGTTGTTGTTAAGGGGGATACTTTATGGGATATTTCAACACTATTTCTTGAGCAACCTTGGTTGTGGCCTAAGCTATGGCGTCTAAATCCAGAAATTAACAATCCACATTTAATCTATCCGGGTGATATTTTAAAGCTTGTCTTTGATGATAACGGTGAGCCAATGCTTGTGGTTGAGCCAGTAAAGCCAAGCTATAAGTGGTCACCTAAAATCAGGAAAGAGAAAACAAAAGATTCGGCTATTACTTTATTACCTTTAGAAGTTATTGCTCCATTTCTTAGATACGATCACTTATTCACTGAAGATGAGCTCGAAGAGTTACCACATATTATTGGTAGCGACGAAGGCTATAAAATGACAACTAAAGATTTCAAAGTTTATATTAATGCGGATCTAGATGTTGCACAAAGCTACGCAATTTATGATAAGGGTGAAGAGCTTTTCGATCCCGAAACTGATGACTCATTGGGTTTTTATGCCAATTTAGTCGGTACAGGGCAAATATTAAAGCGTGGTGATATAGAAAACGATATACCTTCTACCATGAATGTCGGCTCTGTAAAAAGAGAAATACATGCTGGGAATTTTGTCGTACCGGTTAATAATGGGCAATTACTACCATCTGTTTTTTCGATGAAATCTGCCAATAAATCATTACGTGGCGCTATTGTAAAAGCAACAAGTAAGGGCCGTGAATTTGGAAAGCTAGAAGTTGTGATGATTAATCGCGGTATTGAACATGATGTGACTGTTGGGGATGTTATGGCGATAAAACGCACCAGCCCTGCTGTGGTTGCTACCGGTAATGGTCCTGTTTATAGTGCTGATACTTCACGCTGGAATAAAATAACTGGTGGTGATTATAAAATGCCGGAAGAGTCGTTAGGTAAATTAATGGTCTTTAAAGTTTATCAAAACGCAAGTATGGCACTTATTTTAAATACCCAGAAGCCAGCTAGAATAAATGATTTAATTACCGCCCCAGAGTAATTAACTGTTAAATATTTTATTTTTCCTCTTTTTATAGGGGCTATTGATCTTTCAGGGTTAAAATTTATTCAATTTAAAACGGATTTAATCGCGACGCGAGCTTTGTATCATAGTCATTCTATTAAAAAAGCGAGCAACAATGAGTAAATTTGTTTTAAATGAACCCTAAAGGGCAGCACTTGTTTGAAATTTAGTCTACGTTATCGTCTGTTCGAGTAGCCAGCTACGCGTCACATACTCTGCCTTGCCTAAATACCAAACAAGCTACTGTAAAAGTAATCTCGAAAGATCAACAGACCCTAGGGGGGAAAATAAAACCTATCACTTGTTCTTAAGGAGAAGACAAGTCATGAGTAATAACAGTAATATTGAATATTGGTTAGCCTTAAAGCTTATTCCTCGGTTAGCAATTCATAAAAAAATAATGCTTGTTGAAACCTTTGGTCTAACTGAGCTCTTTACGTTTAATGGTAAACCATCAGTACTTACTTCTGCTAACGCTCTAAGTGTTAAACAGCTTTACGCTTTCCACCACCCAGATTGGCAAAGAATAACTCAAATAATAGAAGAAAGCGCAAAATGTAATAGTAACGTTATTGGTTTTGATAATGCTTACTACCCGCAATTACTCAAGCAAATTTATGACCCTCCTTTAGTGCTATTTGTTCAGGGAAATGCATCATTACTCAATGCTCCTCAAGTCGCGGTTGTTGGTAGTCGCTCTGCTAGTGCAGGAGGAAGAGAAACCGCATTTACATTATGCCAGCAACTCGCACAACAAAACTTTGTTATAACTAGCGGGTTAGCTCTTGGTATTGATGCCGCAGCTCATCGTGGCGCGCTAAGTCAACCAACAAGTACAATCGCAGTAGTTGCTACAGGATTAGACCAAGTATACCCAGCCAGACATTTACCTTTGGCACAAAAAATAGTAGCAGAAAACGGGGCGATTATTAGTGAGTTTTTACCCGGAACTCAACCTAGAGCTGGGCACTTCCCAAAAAGAAATCGTATTATTAGCGGTCTCAGCTTAGGTGTTCTAGTGGTCGAAGCAGAATTAAAAAGCGGATCATTGATTACTGCGCGTTGTGCACTAGAACAAAATAGAGATGTTTTTGCAGTACCGAGTTCTATTGAAAATAAGCAAGCTAAAGGTTGTCATTGGTTAATTAAACAAGGCGCTAAACTTGTTGAGGAATATGCCGATATAATAGATGAGTTCGCTTTTGAAGATAAACCTAGTCTACACTTAAAGAGTAATGAACAGCCGTTAAAGCCAGCTGAACACGACGTTCTTAAAGGAGGCCATGAAATAAATCAAAAAGGCTTGTGTAACGATGTATTGTTGGCTAGTGTGGGATTTGAGATTACTCCCGTAGATAAAGTAGTTTCTCGGAGCGAACTTCCCGTAGAGGAAGTGTTAACTCGGTTAACAATGCTTGAGCTAAGCGGTCTGGTATCTGCGGTACCTGGAGGCTACATTAGAACGAAATAAAGTAATAAGGGGCTAATTATGTTTGATATCTTAATGTATCTTTTTGAAACGTATATCCAAAATGAAGCAGAAGCCATGGTAGATCATGAGTTGTTAACCGACGAGTTAACACGTGCAGGCTTTCATCAGGATGAAATATATAAAGCATTAAATTGGTTGGAAAAACTTACTGCGTTGCAAGACACAGACGCTTATCCATATCTTACACGTGTAGGCAGTAAGTCAGTACGTATCTACACTGATGAAGAAATGCAGTTACTTGATACGCCAAGTCGTGGTTTTATATTATTTTTAGAGCAAGTCAATGTGCTTGACTTTACTACACGCGAAATGGTTATTGATAGAGTGATGGAACTTGATACAAAGTATTTCTCTATGGATGATCTTAAGTGGGTTATTTTAATGGTCTTATTTAATGTGCCAGGTAAAGAGTCTGCTTACTCCCAACTTGAAGATTTAATCTTTGAAGAACAAGAGGGCCCATTACATTAATTCCCACCGAAACTATAACAAGTGACTCGTGATTACACTTAATCACAAGTCACTTGTCCGCTAGCATTTTTTTCAAGCAAGGACTGTGGCATAATAGCGTCATTATTTTATGAAAAACACTTTGTAACTATTTAGCATATGTCTGAATCTGATAAGCCTTTATTCTCCCAACACGAGCATGCGTTAGAAAAAGCTTATCAAGTGTGCCCTGAGTGCGGTTCCAAACTTAGCATTAAACATGGTAAGTCAGGTCCATTTCTAGGTTGTGAAAATTATCCAAACTGCCAATTTACTCGTGCTGTAGTCGAGCATGAACGCGTTGAAGATACAGTACTTCCTGGTACAGAGTGTCCCTTGTGTGGGCATAGTTTAGCTGTAAAACAAGGTCGATATGGCATGTTTATTGGCTGTACAAATTACCCTGATTGTCACCATATAGAAGAAAGTCAAAAGCACGAAGATACCGATATTTCTTGTCCTTCATGTCAAAGCAAAGGTCAAAAAGGGCAACTAAAAGAGAAATCTAACCGTTTTGGAAAAACTTTTTATTCTTGTGACCAATACCCAAAATGTAAATATGTACTCAATAATGAACCTGTAGCTCAAGCTTGTCCTGAATGCGAATGGCCAGTACTTATCAAACGAACTATGGCTAGCGGTGAAATATTAAGTTGCCCGCAAAAAAAATGCAGCTATAAAAGTAAACCTCTATAATTTAGTTGTAAGTAAAAGCCTATAGAGAAGTAACTTAAATATAATTAATTTGAAAACCTAAACTTTAAACTTAACCTTTAATTAATGAGAAATATTATGACATCAACTTTTGTTGCCATTTTAATGGGATCTGATTCAGATCTACCTGTAATGCAAGCTACTATTGATATTCTAAAGGCATTTGGAATTGAGCATGAAGTACGTGTTCGTTCAGCTCATAGAACTCCAGAAGCAGCTAAAGCTTACGTAAAAGATGCAGAAGACCGAGGCTGTAAAGTATTTATTTGTGCTGCGGGTCTAGCTGCTCATTTAGCGGGTGCTGTTGCAGGTATGACAACTCGTCCAGTAATTGGTGTTCCAGTAGATAATGGCCCATTACAAGGTCATGATGCTTTATTATCAACTGTAATGATGCCAGGTGGAATTCCAGTTGCTACTGTTGCTATAGGTAAAGCAGGTGCTAAAAATGCAGGTTATTTAGCGGCACAAATTTTAGGTGTTGCTGATCAGTCTATCGCTGATAAAGTTAAAGCTGAGCGTGTTGCCAATGCTAAAGCGTTGTTAGCAAAAGACGAAGCTATGCAAGCAAAATTGAGTTAGTAAATTTGTCGGGTCTTACACAGCGTGCCGTGATTGAAGAAGCGGCACAAACCTTTGCACAGGGGGGTATAATTGCTTACCCAACAGAAGCTGTATTTGGCTTGGGCTGTGATCCCGACAACAACTCAGCAATTGAAAGATTGCTGAGTCTTAAACAACGTTCTGTTGATAAAGGTTTCATCCTTTTAGCTAGCGATTATAGTCAATTACAACCATACATTGATGAGTCAGCAATATCTGAGCAGCAAAAGGTGCAAATATTATCTCGCTGGCCTGGTGCTATAACTCAAGTTTTACCGATAAATAAAAATATTTCCCCTCTATTATCTGGAGTGTATAAAACCATAGCGGTTAGGATCACCCAACATCCAGATGTTATTACCTTATGTAGAAAAACAGGCAAGGCCATTATTTCTACTAGTGCCAATCTTTCTGGTCAGCCGGCAGCAACTACATGGCAAAGTGTTATCCAGCAATTTCCAACTCAATTAGATTATCTGATAAAGACAGCTACGTTAGGTAATAAAAATCCTTCTATCATTATTGATGGTATTTCTAGCAAGGTTTTAAGACCATAAAGCACAAGAATACAAATAAGTTACAGGCTACAATGAAAGCCATGGTAACTTCCGCGCTAAGTTATTCTTTTATTTTGCATTATCTCTTTCTATCCAGTGAAAATTGATCTATATCAACTTGTAAGGTTGAAGTAAATACTCAGTTGTGAAACGTTGCGCTAAATCAAATTTTTCTGCTACAGCAGTATTATCATATCCACAATTAAATTAAGGATATGGACTCATGAAAAAAACTTTATTAACAATAGCATTATTATCAGCACTTCCTACAGCAGCATTAGCAAATCAAGCGGGTGACTTTTTAGTTCGTGGTGGCTTAACTATGGTTACACCTGACAGTGGTCAAACTCCAATTTTATTAGGTGGAAGTGCAGACAATGGCATGTCACTTACCGTAGATGATAACACTCAGTTAGGTTTGAACTTTGTTTACTTCTTTGATAGTAACTGGGCAGTTGAAGTGCTTGCTGCAACTCCTTTTACCCATGATGTAACACTACAAGATCCTAAGGGAACATTGGAAGCAGACGGTGCACCGTTAGCTGAAGTAAGTCACTTACCACCAACGATAAGTGCTATATACTATTTTGATACCAATTCGGCATTTAAACCTTATGTTGGACTTGGCTTAAATTACACCATATTCTTCGATGAAGAGTTTTCAGGAGCAGCTAAAGGTCTAGGTTTAAGTAACTTAGAACTAGATGGATCTTTTGGCTATTCAGTACAAGTTGGTGCTGATTATCATATCAATGACAAATGGCATGTAAATGCATCAGTTCGCTATATTGATATCAACTCAGATGCTACATTTGATTTCAACGGTGATGGCGTTGGTAGCGCAAGTATTGATGTGAATCCAATGGTTTATTCTGTCATGCTTGGTTACAAATTCTAGAATAAACTTTAGTCATACAAAATAAAAAGCAGTAACTTATTCAAAAAGGTTACAGCTTTCTTGTTTTCATTAATTATTGATTCAGTTACGCTGTAGTTATATATATATTAATATTCATGAATTCATATGACTCAACCTTCACTAGAACAATACTGTGTAATTGGCAATCCAATAGAGCACTCACGCTCTCCTTTTATCCACCATGCCTTTGCTATACAGACTAACCAAAATATAAATTATCAAAAGAAGCTGGTAGCTTTAGATGGTTTCTCTAGTGCGGTAACAGCATTTATCAATCAAAATGGCAGGGGTGCAAACATCACAGTGCCCTTTAAAGAGCAAGCTTTAACTTTAGCTGATGAGTTATCTGATCGTGCAAGATTAGCTGGTGCCGTTAACACGCTAACTTTCAAAGATGGTAAGATTTTTGGTGATAATACTGATGGTGAAGGTCTGGTTCAGGACTTAATACGTAATAAAGTTAGCTTGGGTAAGAGTACAATATTACTGTTAGGTGCTGGTGGAGCAGCAAAAGGGGTGATATTACCTTTGTTAGCACAAAATCCAGACTCAATTACAGTAGCAAATAGAACACAAAGTAAAGCTGAGCAGCTTTGTCAGCACTTTGCTGATAAGAGAGTAACAGCTTCTAGCTTTTTAGATCTTGCAGGTAAACAGTTTGATTTAATTATTAATGCGACTTCAGCAAGTCTTTCCGGAGGCTTACCTGCTATACCTGAGACGCTTATTAATAACAATGTGACTTGTTATGACATGGTTTATGGCAAAGAAGAAACACCTTTTCTAAAGTGGGCAAAAATGCAGGGCGCAGCAAATATTATTGATGGCTTAGGCATGCTTGTAGGGCAAGCTGCAGTTAGCTTCTCAATTTGGCGTGGTGTAAGTCCCGAGACATTACCCGTGATTGATAAACTTAGATCTTCCTTTGACAATGAATAAGGAGAGTTATAATGAACCAAACTGTTTTATTTAATGACGACTTAATTTTTGACAAAGTGCAAGATGCATGGTGCTTTACGGCTTTGCTGTCCGGGCAGGTTATAACTGTTTATTTCCATTCTATGCAATTAAAACTTTTAGGTGAAATTGATACTTGTACTAAATTTGATTTAGAAGAAATAGTTGAACTCTGGCTCGAGAAAAATGAGCCAGAGGGAAGTAGTATTCACATACAAATGCGCTAATCTATATGTTTATGTAGATAATAACTCATTAAGGTAATCATTTTTTAGTTCTACATAGTTTATGGCTGATTGTTTAAGGAAAGTCGCCTCACTGTCTTTTAAAGGTCTAACTTGTTTAACAGGGTTACCTACATATAGATAACCGCTAACTAGAGTTTTGTTTGGTGGGACCAAACTGCCAGCACCAATGAATACATCATCCTCAACAACAACACCATCCATAATAATGGCTCCCATACCCACGAGTATGCGGTTGCCAAGCTGGCAACCATGCAACATGCACTTATGACCAACAGTGACATCCGCACCAATAATTAGAGGGTTGCCTTGAGGATTACTTGGGCTTTTTCGAGTGACGTGCAAAACACTACCATCTTGTATATTTGTTCTTGCACCAATCGTAATTGTATTGACGTCACCACGGGCTGCAACTAGCGGCCAAATACTGACATCAGCAGATAAAGTGATATCTCCGACTAAAACAGCAGAATTATCAATATAGATATCTGAACCAAGGGAAGGGAGAATACCTTTATAAGGACGAATGTTAGTTATACTCATGTAGCACCTATTGCAATACTGCAGTTTAATTGAATGGCAAGTGTTAGTAAAAATAACATAGACTGCTAATAAAACCAGTATTTGCGCACTTTAGTACTTGAAAAGTGATAAAGATAAAAATCAACAAATAGATATAGAATTATTGAATATGATGAAGTTCTAAGCGTATCGAAATAAATATATACAAGGGTTGTACGAAAGCTGAGCAAAGACGTTTTTGTTCAAATATAAAGTAAAAAAGGGTTGACCTAACCATAAAAATCTCTACAATGCGCTCCAGTTCCAAGGGGTTCACGAAAGTTGAATCATAAACGGGCTGTTTTGATAAGTTATCTCTTAGCTTTTTAAGTGAATTAGTTAACTTAACGTATCGTTTTAAAATGTTTTTTAAATACTTTAAAATAAACGTTGACATCAAAACTCGGAAGCGTATGATACGCATCCTGCTTCGGGGCAACAGCAACGAGCAGCGCTGATGACCACACGGTTTTCAGTTCAGATAAAGAGCGAATGCGACTCTTATCTAGGTTTCAATAGAGACCTTTTCTTTAACAATTAGTTATCATGCAATTTGTGTGAGCACTCACATTACTGTTGTTTTACATAGTTTCCTTTCGGGGAAACAAAAAACGCTTAATGAATGATGTTCATGCAAATAAATATAGTTACTTAACGTAAGTTAGGTAGCGACTATGTAATGCGATATCAGTTTCGACTGGTATCACGACAGAATTCATTGAGCAGATGTTATCTTCGGATACATCACAAACGATTTTTAATTGAAGAGTTTGATCATGGCTCAGATTGAACGCTGGCGGCAGGCTTAACACATGCAAGTCGAGCGGTAAC
>Ga0209292_1001508_pt1 | contig 28341 bp, 23 predicted proteins | sample GOMGulsemesocosm_2_FD_184634 | JGI IMG/M metagenome (GOLD analysis project Ga0209292, IMG submission 184634) | Methane-oxidizing microbial communities from mesocosms in the Gulf of Mexico - GOM9C Gulf of Mexico (SPAdes) (version 2) | ecosystem: Environmental > Aquatic > Marine > Cold seeps... | reverse complement strand
ACTTGAGTGATTTGCTCAGGTACTCTTTAGTTATATTTTGATTTTAAATTTATATTACTGGAGTAAATTATGGGTTGTTGTGGTGGATGTGGTGGCGAAGGCCATGATGAGAAAAAAGAGCAAGAACTGGCTCAATCTCAAGAAAAATCAACAGAACAAACTGAAACAGCTGAGAAAGAGTAACTTTAGATAAGCCTAACTCTTCTTGTCCTGGGCTCGCTTAGTTTGCATTGCCTTAGCTATATAAGCAAAGGTTGTGCTAAATGAAAAACCACTAAACGTTCAAGTGCAGTGGTTTTTTTATGTGCATATTCGGCAACTAAAAAAGTTACCTCTCGTTAATTATGCTCTTTTATCAACGCAAGGAACGGCTGTCCATAACGGGATAATTTTACATCACCGATACCACTAATACCCAGCATTTCACGTGAGGTTTTTGGCTGAACCCGTGCCAACTCAGATAAAGTAGCATCATTGAAAACAATAAAGGGTGCAATATCTTCACCATCAGCAATGGCTTTACGCAGTTCACGTAACTTGGCAAATAAAACACGGTCATAACTTTTTTGTGGTGCTTTTTCTTGCCAGTAACTGGCTTTTTGTAGACGTGGGCTAGCTAACAGCAAGGGCTCTTGTGCTTTTAATACCACGCCTGATGCTTGTGTTAAACATAAAATAGATTCTTGTTCGATATCTTGCTGCAAATAACCTAAGTGTATTAACTGGCCAATAATAGAGAACCAATAACCTGCTGTTTTACCTTTGCCAATACCAAACGTAGAGACTTTATCATGTGCTAATTTTTTAATTTTATCGTTAAGTTCGCCACGTAAAACAGCAATAACATGGTTAATATTACCTTTTTGTTCAATACGATATACACATGACAATACTTTTTGAGCTTCGACTGTGCCATCAAACTGGCTAGGCGGGTCTAAGCAAATATCACAATTTCCACAGCCTTTTTCGGTATATTCGGCAAAATAATTAAGTACCACTTGCCTACGACAAGTTTGCGCGTCAATAAAGGCATCCATGGCTGCGAAACGCTGCATTTCAACATTCACTCGCTGTGGATTATCACCTTCACTAATTCTTTTTTTAATGCGATTAACATCTTTCTCATCAACCAAGAATAATGCTTCGGCGTTAAGGCCATCACGACCAGCACGGCCAATTTCTTGATAATAAGACTCTAAGGTACGTGGTGGCTCAAAATGTATAACATAACGTACATTAGGTTTATTAATACCTAAACCAAAAGCAACTGTCGCAATGACAATTTGAATATTATCTTTGGTAAATCCTTCTTGTACTATTGAGCGGATCTCATTTTCTAAGCCCGCATGATAAGCAGCACAGTTTATGCCACTCGCAGCTAAGTACTTAGCTAATTTTTCTACTTGCCAACGACTATTACAATAGATAATGCCGCTATCTTCACCTTTCTTTTTGATATAACCCAGCAGCTGTTTTTCGCCATTATATTTAGGGGCTAGAGTAAAACGAATGTTAGGCCGGTCAAAACTATCAAGATGAATGTAGGGGTTTGGCAATGCAAGTTGATTCAGAATATCTTTACGAGTAGTCACATCAGCCGTGGCAGTTAATGCCATAACTGGCACTGTAGGGAAATTTTGCTTCAAGCATTGCAGCTTAGTATAAGCTGGCCTGAAATCATGCCCCCACTGAGAAATACAATGCGCTTCATCTATAGCAAACAAACTGAGTTGCAACTGGCTCAAGCTTTGTAAGAAGTAATAATTAGTTAAACGCTCAGGAGCAACATACAGTAGTTTAATTTCACCTCGTCCTAAACGAGCAAAGATATCACTGATTTCGTCTTGCTCAAGGCTAGAATTAATAAAAGCCGCGGATATACCTTGCCTGGTTAGGCCGTCTACTTGGTCTTTCATCAAGGCAATTAATGGTGAAATAACAACGGTAACACCCGGTAATAAGACTGCGGGCAGCTGATAACATAATGATTTACCACCACCCGTAGGCATCAGCACTAATGAATCTTGCCCTTGCAACAAACTGTTGATAATTTTAGCTTGTCCCTCACGAAAACTTTCATAACCGAAGTGATGCTTTAAGGTGTCTAGCAATAATGCATCATCTGGTGCGCTGGTTTGTGTAGTGGCTACTGGGGAATTCAAGAAGTTGTCATCTATGTTTCTTAGGAATAATGCCGCTATTTTAACTCAGCGATGCAATGAAAACCTAGTACAGAAAAATATATTTATAATGCCGCCAATATCACTCTATTAATTCGAGAGTAAACGTACCAGTATTAACAAGTTTACAGTGTACAAAGTGATGACTGCTTTATTAATACTAGAACTCATTCATGTCATGCTATTATTCTGTTTTCTCTACCCAATTGATGACCTACTCTTTAGCTAATCAATACCTATATAGTTGAATAAATAACTTATGAGCTCAGTCAATCCACATCAACTTGAAGACAATAGTAGTCGTAACGGTGCCTTGAGCGCACTAAGCGCATACCTACTATGGGGTTTTGCTCCAATATATTTCAAATTACTCACCGCCATTGAGCCCGGTGAGATAATGATGCATAGAGTGATTTGGTCAACAGTATTTTTGTTGGTGATGATCATAATCATGAAGAAATGGACACAGTTAGTGGCCATTTTCAAACAACCTAAAATAATATTGCAGTTGTCTTTGTCGGCTAGCTTTTTAGCAGTAAACTGGTTTTTGTTCATCTGGGCGGTAAACAACAATCACTTGCTTGATGCCAGTTTAGGTTATTATATTAACCCATTGTTTAACGTGATCTTAGGCATGATATTTTTTCATGAACGTTTACGTCGTAACCAATTAATAGCGGTTGGTTTAGCTCTGCTTGGCGTATTAGTACAGCTTTTTGCTTTAGGTACTTTACCAATCATCTCGCTGGCTTTAGCAAGTACCTTTGCAATTTATGGATTAATTAGAAAGAAGCTGCCGATTAACTCCTTCATCGGTTTATTTATTGAGTCGCTGTTAATGTTACCTATCGCACTTCTTTATTGGTTTTTCTTTGTTGAAAGCAGTACAAGCAATATGGCGATAAATACTACTAGCTTGAACATCACCTTGATAATGGCAGGCATAGTGACAACAGCTCCTTTATTATTTTTTACTATCGCAGCTAAAAGACTAGCCTTGTCTACCTTAGGATTCTTTCAATACTTAGGCCCAAGTATTATGTTTTTATTGGCAACTTTTTATTATCAAGAAACGATGAAAAGTGCTGAGTTAATTACCTTTATTTTCATTTGGGCAGCATTAGCACTTTATAGCCTTGACTCATTTAAAAAGCGCACTTAAATAGACAATTTTGCTTTAAAAAAATAGCGCTTAAAAGCGCTATTTTTCTTTACTGGCAGTTAATTAGCTAATCTTCAAGCTCTGCACCAAAGATTACGACTTGGTTACGGCCATTTTCTTTTGCTGAATATAGCGCATTATCAGATTCATTCATTTGCTTAGTGAACTGGTCTTGACTGTCAAATACCACGCCGATACTTAACGTTATTGAAATGACTTCCTCACCAGCAGGAATTGTCGATACAGCAATTTCGCGTCTAAAATCATCAAGCTTATTGTATAAATTATCTTGGTCTATGCCATGAAGTAAGACGGCAAACTCTTCCCCACCCAATCGAGCTGTAAGACCTGCTCCAAAGTGCTTACGCATATAAAGGGCGACGACTTTTAAAACTTGATCACCAACGTCATGGCCATAACTATCGTTTACTTTCTTAAAGAAATCGATATCTAGCATCGCTAAGCAGTAAGGTACTTTTTTATTGATATACTCTTTAACGCGTGACTCTGCACTACGGAAAAAGGAACGGCGATTCGCAAGATCCGTTAAATAATCGGTGTTGGCTGCATGCTGGATTTTAGCTATGTTATTCAAACTCTCGATATTCTGGGTGATACGACAATAAAACTCTTCAGGACAAAATGGTTTGCGTAAAAAATCATCTGCGCCATTTTTTATAAAACGAGCAGAATGAATACCATTACTTGCACCCGAAATACCGATTACCGCTAACTGTTCACGGGTATAAATACGGCGAATTTCATTGGTCAATTCAATTCCGTCCATTTTCGGCATTTCTAAATCGGTAATAACCATTTTGATATTTTTGTGCTGGGCTAACTTTTCGAGAGCTTGCAAGCCATCATTTGCAGTAATGACATTAAAGTTACGACGTTTTAATAATTCAACAATATGATTTCGTGCTGATGAAGAGTCATCAACCACTAAAATAGTATTTTTATTGTTGGTAAGTTGCCAACTCAATACTCGTTTTAAATATAAAAATGCTTGGCTATTTTCTTTTGGGATATAATCAATAACGGGTTGCGATAGTATTTTTTGGCGTGTTTCATCATCCATTTTTCCGGTCATAACAATGCCTGGAATACCATGTGACAGTACACAAGCTATCGCCTCACCATCTAGCGCATCGGGTAAAGCATAATCAATAGTAGCTGCAAAAAAATCAGTATCTGATGATAATATATTTTCTACCTGAGCCAAGTCCGTGGCAATGACCACATCAAACTTTAACGAACGGGCTATCTGTTTGATAACGGTAGCTATCGGTTTACTGTCTTCTACTACTAATAATCTTTGAGACATTACAACACCTTTATATTTTATAATTAGCTATCTTTTGGCGAACATTCCACTGCTAGACAAGTATTCAATGAGAGTAGCCGACTAAACGGCTTGTAGGTTGGCATATTCCACCACTAACCACTTACTACCCACATCAGCAAAATTCACCTGAATACGAGACTGAGCACCACTGCCTTCATAATTAAGCACTACGCCTTCACCAAACTTAGCATGTTTAACCTGTTGTCCCAACTTAAAACCAGTATTTTCAAAGGTCTCTAGTGTAAATGTATTTGAAAACTTGCCAACCTTGCTTGGTCGCTTTACTTGAGACTGCATACGAATTTCTTCTATGCACTCTTCAGGTAACTCACGTAAAAAACGGCTCGCTTTATGAAATTTTTCCTGTCCGTATAAGCGACGACTTTCTGCGTGGCATAAGTATAGCTTACTCATGGCTCTTGTCATGCCGACATAACATAAGCGACGTTCTTCTTCTAATCGGCCTATTTCTTCAACCGATTGTTGCGATGGGAACATGCCTTCTTCTAGGCCAGCAATAAAGACCAAAGGAAACTCTAGACCTTTAGCCGAATGCATTGTCATTAACTGCACGGCTGCTTCAAATTCATCAGCTTGTGATTCTCCAGACTCTAATGATGCATGAGTTAAAAAAGAAGTTAATGGTGTTTGCTCTTCTATTAACTCAGAGTCTGGCACATGGGTTTGGCAAGCTGTCACTAGCTCGTTTAAGTTTTCTATGCGTTGTTCCGCACGTTCACCTTTTTCAGCTTGATACATAGCTTTTAGGCCACTATGACTAATGATAAAGTTAGCTTGCTGATCTAAATCTAAGTTACTGGTGTCATCTTCTAACTGATCAATAAGTTGTATAAACGCAGTAATCGTTTTAGCGCCCCGACCCTTTAATTCTTCCGCTTGTAACATGTGTTGACAAGCCTGCCACATTGTTACTTCTTTGCCCCGTGCTGCATCACGTACTAACGATAAAGTTTGATTACCAATACCACGAGTTGGTGTATTAATAATACGTTCAAAAGCGGCATCATCATCGCGATTGTTAATTAAACGCATATAAGCTAACGCATCTCTGACTTCTTGGCGCTCGAAGAATCGTTGACCACCGTAAATACGGTAAGGTAATTGCCCTTGCAATAACGCTTCTTCAAGTAAGCGAGATTGCGCATTTGAGCGATACAATATCGCTATTTCATCAAGTTTCCCGCCATCTTCGCGCCATTTTTTGATACGACCGGCAATAAACCGTGCTTCATCAATTTCATTAAAAGCGGTATAGATTGATATTTTTTCGCCTGCCTCCCCATCGGTCCACAATTCTTTACCCATACGATTAGTATTGTTGCAAATCAATTGGTTAGCAGCTTTTAATATATTAGCGGTAGAGCGATAGTTTTGCTCAAGACGAATAGTTTTAGCATCATCATACTCTTTAAGAAAGCGTTCTATATTTTCAATTTTTGCACCGCGCCAACCATAAATTGATTGGTCGTCATCACCTACAATCATGACCTTGCTGCGAGCTTTACCCAACATAGTAAGCCATGCATATTGAATCGCATTGGTATCTTGAAACTCATCCACCAAAATATGACCAAAGCGTTGTTGATAATGCTCTAATAAAGCTGGATTTTTTAACCACAACTCATGCGCACGCAATAATAATTCAGCAAAATCAACTAAACCCGATCTATCACAGGTTTCTTGGTAAGCTTTATATACTTTAACAAATAGCTCTTCTGTAGGGTCGAACTGGGCATCAATATGTTGCGGGCGCAGACCTTCATCTTTTTTGCCATTGATATACCAAACAAATTGTTTAGGAGGCCATTTTTTCTCATCAAGTTCTAGTGACCTAACTATTCTTTTGATTAGACGTAATTGATCATCGCTGTCTAGAACTTGGAAGCTTTGTGGCAAGTTAGCTTCTTGAAAATGCATACGTAATAAGCGATGGGCTAAACCATGAAAGGTGCCTATCCACATGCCGTGTGTATTACCATTAGTGACTTGCTCTACACGAGCACGCATCTCTGCTGCAGCTTTATTGGTAAAGGTTACCGCCAAAATACTGTGCGAAGAAGCTCCCTCAACTTGCATTAACCAGGCTATTCGCTGTACTAATACTCGAGTTTTACCACTACCTGCGCCAGCTAAAATAAGCATATTTTGTTTTGGGGCAGCAACGACGTCACGCTGTTTATCATTAAGAGAGTCGAGTAATTCTGAAACGTCCATAGGGTTAAAACCTTTGTTGAAGTGGTATTATCTAATGAGGTAGATGTGGCATTAAACGAAAAGCAAAAGTATATCACTATTTAAGATCAGGTGTTGTGCTTTGCTGTTTATTTTTACAGTGCCATATAAGGTGAATAAATTGACTTAATTAAAGTAAGAGGCACAATTTAACTCGCTACTATTATTCAAAATCGCTACACTGTTTTGATATTCATGGAATGAAGCTAAAAACAATAAGGATAAATAAGCTTATATAATAAAGGCATAAGACTGATATCACTATCAGTTTATTTTCAAGAATCTATGATACATTTCCCAATAATTTTATCCTCGTTACCCCTATTTAATTTAGAGATATTTCATGCTAAATAAAGATGAAATTAATATTCTCCGTACGGTTAAATTAGCACCACTCTTTATTTTAATACTTTCACTCATTGCTATTGTGATGATTTATCAAAATAACAACAGACAATTCAATGCTGAAGTAGAGAAAATAAGAGCTGATTCTATATTTGAAAAAACCCTACTAATAAAAAATGAAGTATTAAAAGTCCATGATCTTATTAAAAGTGAAAAAGCTCAGTCGATAAAAAAAATTAAGGACAGCCTTCAAGAAAGAGTGCGTGAAGCACATGCTATCGCCACTTCGATCTATAGAAATAACCAAGATAAAAGTGAACAAGAAATAAAACTACTCATCAGTGATGCCCTAAGAGATATTCGTTTTAATAAAGGCAGAGGTTACTTTTTTGTTTATCAAAGCGATGGTTTATCTGTAATGCACCCAATCATGCCACATTTACAAAACACCAATTTATGGGATTTTAAAGATGTAAAAGGCAGTTACGTTATTCGTAATCTCAGTAAAATAGCCACCTCTGCAGGTGAAGGTTTCTTTCGATGGTGGTGGAAAAAGCCAACAGATACTGAGACTGAATATGAAAAAATTGGTTATAGTAAACACTTCGCCGCTTTTGACTGGTTTATCGGTACCGGAGATTACGTACTCGATTATGAAGAAGAACTAAAAAAAGAAATATTAGAACGTATTAGTCGAGTTAAATATGGTAAAGATGGCTATATTTTTGTGGTCGATGAAGAAGGAACTTACCTTAATCATATTGAAAAGAAGCATATTGGTAAAAATAGGCTAAACCTTACCGACAGTAATGGTATTTTAATTACTCAAGAAATAATCAAAGCTGCCCAGAACGACGAAGGCTACTTATCTTACATAGGTACGATTAAACCAAGTACAGGTTTGCCCGCTCAAAAAACATCTTTCATCAAAGGCTTTAAAGACTGGCATTGGGCTATTGGCTCTGGGGCCTATTTAGATGATATTGAAAGTGTTGTCTTATCAAAGAAAACAGCCTTAAACAAAAAAAATCAAACGAAGCTGTTACAAACATTAGCACTAGGTACCACCACCTCACTCATGCTCTTTTTAATTTCTCTCGCGTTTTCCAACAATATCAAACATCGATTTCAACGCTATAAAATAAATGTCACCGACACAACACAACAACTCAATGAGCTAAATTTACATTTAGAAGATAAAGTATCAGATAGAACAAAAGCATTAGCGGCCTCTAATAAAGAGTTAGAATTAACGTTAACGAGTTTACAAGATACTCAAGAAAAGTTAATTGCCTCAGAGAAAATGGCTTCTATGGTTAACTTAGTGACAGGGGTTGCTCATGAGCTCAACACCCCTTTGGGTATTATGGTTACCTCTATCAGTCAAATAGAAAGTGAGATAGAAAGTGTCTTTAATAAAATAAAATCCCAGAAAGTAAGCCGGAGTGAGTTATTACGCAGTGAAGAAGTTTTTCGACTAGGTACTGATTTACTAAACAATAATTTAGATAAATCAATTCAATTAGTTAAAAACTTTAAATCTCTGTCTATATATAATGAACCTGAGCAACCACAAAAGTTCTCTATAAATATCCTGATTAAAACGCTCAGAGATTCTTACCAATCGGCTTTAAAAAAGCACAACACACAATTAAACTTAATATTTATTGATGACGTCATAGTAGAAAGTTACAAAGATGTCATTGTTGATGTATTAACACAATTAATAGAAAACTCCCTTATGCATGCGTTTGTCGAGGTTGAGTCGCCCTGCATTACGCTACGTGTAAGCGCCAATAACGATCAGTTAATGATTGATTATTTTGATAATGGTTTAGGTTTAAATGATGAAGGAAAAGATAAGATTTTTGAGTTGTTTTATACTACGAAGCGTAATAGTAATTGTACTGGTTTAGGCATGCCTATTGTTTATAATCAAGTGACTCAAAAGTTGCAAGGTAATATCACTTATACACAACCTAGCCTACAAGGCATTAGGTTTACCATTACTATTCCTATGTTATATAAAACAGAAGCTTACCGTTTGCTTTAACTTAATTAATACTTAAGCCTTTATCCGTAATAGTTGCAATAAGTCACTTACTTGGGCTAATTCAATATGAGGTATTTGCTGCAATGGCTTACCAACACCATATTGCGGCAACCAAGCTGTTTGGCAACCAGCATTTAACGCGCCATGAATATCAGCAAAACCACAATCACCAACATGTAATAATTGCTCGCTTGAAATAGATAACTTAGCGCACACCAAAGTAAACATGTCTGCTGCGGGCTTTTGCCTTAACAGGTATTCACTTTTGTTATGACTATCTATTGGCTGAAATCCCGCATGATAAATGTGTTGAAAATAATGGTCAATGCCCAAAGCTTTAGTATTTACATTGCCGTTACTGATAGCCACTAATGGAAATTTGTTAGCTAAACTTTCTAATAACTCATGACTGGCCTTGGGCACAGTAAAGTCACTACGTAAGCTAATAAAATAATCTAAGCCTGCCTGTGCTTCTTTTTCTGATTCATCAACAGAGAGATTAAACGCCAACAAACCTAATCGATAAGTCTCATATCTAATTTTTACAACATCATGCGTAAGTTCAGGCTGTATTTTTATTGCTTGTTGGCGATAAGGAGCCCAAAAACGGTGGTTAAAAATCTGATTTGGCTCGGGTATAAATTCTGGCAATAATCTGGAAAATTTTTCAGTAAAATATTTCACCATTTTTTTTTCAATCGCCAGCATGACTGGGCGGTTGTTATATAAGGTGTCATCTAAATCAAAGCTGATCGCTTTAATTTCGTTTAAACGTCGGTAAATTTGCATAGTATTTCTTGCCCTAAAGACTTACAAAGCCAACTGTTGGTGTAAAAGCTTAGCAACTAGCCGCTTAAACTGAGTAAGCAACAAAGTATCCATTCTAGGGTCAAAGTGATGAGCATCTGCACTACCAATAGCTAAAAAACCCACCGGTTTTTCATCATGCGTTAGTTTGATCAAAACGACTGATCCAGAACATGGCTTGGAGAATATCAACGTTTGTTCACTTTCTTGCAAGCGACCAAAGTAGTATTCATCATTCGTTAGACGATTTTGCATCACACCAGCACAATCATTGGTTGATAGGCTATGGTGAGTCACTTCAGTATTACTTGACGGTATTAGCCATAATCTAAACGAAGATAAAGATAATAATTCAGTTGTCGCTTGATGTAAGCAATCGAGTAATTCTTCTGCTGATTGACAATCGAGTAAGCGTAAATATAGATCGCTATAAAGCACAAATAATTGCTCATTATGATTAGCCACTGACATCAATTGCGTTATTTCATCTTCTAAGCCATACACTTTTTGGCGAAGTTGCTGCAGCTGGCGTTCCACTAATGAAACCGTTCCACGTTGTTCATCAGTTAAGCGTAAGCTAGTTATCAAACTATTATTACGATTAAAAAATTCCGGATTGTCTTGTAGGTAACTTACCACTAACTCATCCGTTAAAGGGATATCGTCACTATTGATACTTTGTTGTACATCTTTCATTTTGCTTGATTCTTCTTTCATGGAATACCATCACTAATAGAAAATTGGGAAAATAGCTGGTTATATTGATATTTGGCCATCAAATACGTGTGTGGCTGGTCCAGACATTTTCACTGGGTGGCCCGGTCCTTGCCAAAATATACGCAATTTACCACCGGGTAATTCTACTGTGACTTGTTTCGCCAGTTTTTTCTGCATATAACCCACAACAACAGCCGCACATGCTCCACTGCCACAAGCTAAAGTCTCGGCCGCACCACGTTCATACACTCGTAATTTAATATAATTGGGTGAAACTATTTCCATAAAGCCAACATTAGCATCTTTTGGAAAACGCTCGTGAGTTGATAATTCTTGGCCAAGTGACTCAACTTTCGCTTCTACGATACTATCAACGGTAACGACACAATGCGGATTACCCATTGATACCGCACCACACAAAACAGTTTCGCTTTCACTACGCAGAATATAAGTACCTTCCATTTTTTGTGCAGTAAAAGGGATTTTATTCGGCTCGAATTGTGGCACCGGCATAGTCACTGAAATATTACCGTCACGCTCAATATGTAAATTCATTTTTCCTGTGCTAGTTGATACTTTGATCTTATGTTTATTACACAAACCTTTCATACGAACGAACTTGGCAAAACAACGAGCACCATTGCCACACTGTCCAACTTCACTACCATCGGCATTATAAATGCGGTAATGAAAATCTAAATCAGGATCATAAGGCGGTTCAACAACTAATAGCTGGTCAAAACCGACACCAAAATTTCTGTCAGCAAATTTAATGATTTGTTCTGGCGATAAAAAAACATTTTGCGTGACATTATCAAGCACTAAAAAGTCATTACCTAAACCATGCATTTTAGAAAAATTAACTAGCATTAAGAGTTACTCTTTAATAGGAGCGGTTGATTGCTTATCTGATGGAGTAACTGTTTGCTCAATAGCTTGCTGAGCAGTTTGTTGTTTCTCTGATTCATCAAATATTTTTTCTACTTTTTTCTTTGATTCAGCGCTATCACTGATGTCGTTTGCTTGACTTACTTCGCCCTGCTCTGACACTTTGTTATTTTCGGTAGCTGGTTGCTCTGGTGTTTCATATAAATCACCTTTAATGCCACACGCAGATAAGAAAATAGCGGTAAAAAAGGCCAGTAAAATTGATTTAAACTTAAATTCTTGATGTGCTTTTTTATGTAGGTATCGGAGTCTTTTGATGCGCATGATGGTTTTTTGCCATGAAAGTCGTTTAAATCAAGCTTTTTAGCGTAACTTAACCGCTCTGTATCTATATTTATTTTGTCTGATTGCTATTATACTCACATGCTTATCAACAATAATACTCACTTAGACAAATATTACTCTCTTAGAGAAATATTGATATTTAAAGGATAGGCAATGAACGATAGCCAATACAACTTAATCGCCGATGAACTTCTTCTTGCTATAGAAGAAGCGATTGAAGACTCTGGTGTCGACATAGATTACGAAGGAGTTGGTGGATTATTAACGCTGACTTTTATAAATACCAGTAAAGTGATCATAAACAAGCAAGCACCCTTGCATGAAATATGGGTAGCAACAAAATTCAACGGACACCACTTTTCCCTCATTAACAATATTTGGGTAGATAAGCGCAGTGGCGATGAATTTTGGCAATTTTTATCACAGGCTGTAAGCACACAAGCTGAAGTTGAATTAACACTTTCAGCGCAGTAATACCCATAAGGTCATTAAAGATCAGATTGGTATAACCATTTTATATTTGGATAAATTTCATGAATAACACCACAGTACGAATTGCCACACGTAAAAGCGCTCTCGCCTTATGGCAAGCAGAATATGTTAAAGCGCAACTTGAGCACTTTCATGACGGTATTAACGTTGAGTTAGTGCCAATGACAACAAAAGGCGACATTATTTTAGATACGCCTTTAGCTAAAGTTGGTGGTAAGGGTTTATTTGTTAAGGAACTTGAAGTAGCAATGCTTGAAGACCGTGCTGATATTGCTGTTCATTCAATGAAAGATGTTCCAGTAGATTTTCCTGAAGGTTTAGGGTTAGAAGTTATTTGTCCTCGTGAAGACCCCCGAGATGCATTTGTTTCAAATACCATCAAAGCTCTCGCTGATTTACCTGAAGGAGCCATCGTTGGTACATCTAGCTTACGCCGTCAATGCCAATTAAAAGCAAGTCGTCCAGATCTAGACATTCGTGATTTACGTGGCAATGTAAATACCCGTTTAAGAAAATTAGACGAAGGCCAATATGACGCGATTATCTTAGCTGCTGCAGGTTTAATTCGCTTAGAAATGAGTGAACGCATCGCACAATTCATCGAACCAGAGGAAATGTTACCTGCAAATGGCCAAGGCGCTGTGGGCATTGAGTGTCGTAACAATGATGAAACTATTAAAGCACTATTAGCACCATTAGAATGTGGTACTACTCGTATCCGTGTTTTAGCTGAACGTGCAATGAATAAAGCACTCCAAGGTGGTTGTCAGGTTCCTATTGGTAGCTACGGCGTTATCTCTGAAGATGGCAAAGAACTTCACTTACGCGGCCTAGTTGGCGCCGTTGACGGTAGTGAAATGATTGAAAGTGAAATTACCGGCCCTGTAGAGCAAGGTGAAGCATTAGGCGATAAATTAGCGCAAGAGCTACTAAGCCGCGGCGCTGATAAAATATTAAAAGAAGTTTATTCAGTAAACAATGACGAAAAAGGCTAAAACAATAGCTAAAGAGATAGCAAAAACGTCTCAAGTAAACTCACTTGAGACGTCTGCCCGTGAGTCGCTTTTACTTACATCAAGTAAACCGCTTAAGGTATTAATCACTCGGCCTGAAGCGAAAGCCCAACAACTTGCCTCATTACTTAATGAGCATGACATAAGCAATACCAGCCAAGCATTATTTGACTACCAAGCTTACGCCAGCACACAAGCAACAAACACAGCACTAAAGTCTGCCGACATACTCATTTTTGTTAGTGTTGCAGCGGTAGAGTTTGCCCACGCTAGCTCTCCCTTTCCTGTTAACTCTTTGCAAAAGACCCCATCACAACTCTTTTTTGCCGTAGGTAATGCCACTAAACAAGCATTATTGGCAATAGGAATAACTCAAGTGTTATCCCCGCCACAGCAGCAAGAGCATAGTGAGGGTTTACTAAAACTACCTGAACTCGCCCATGTTAAAAATAAGAAAGTAGTGATATTTCGTGGCAATGGTGGTCGAGAACATATTGCTAACGGTCTAATTCAACGCGGCGCTAACGTCAGTTATATTGAAAGCTACCAGCGAGTATGGCGAACATTACCAAAAAATATTGCTACGAAATGGCAAGCGCAACAAATTAACTGTATTGTCGTTACCAGTAACGATATATTATTAGCATTAATAAAGTACCTATCGGGTGCAACTGATAACACAAACAACTATTGGCAAACTCAATGTCTGTGGGTAGTGGTCAGTAAGCGTATTGAACAGAACGCTAAAGACTTAGGCTTAACTCGTGTGATGAATACTCATAGTGCAAGTTCTCAAATACTCTGTGAGACCTTGCAAGAAATATCTTGTTCGTAAGCCCATTTATGAAGCAGATAATTAAAGTAAATAACGATGGAACATAGAATCATGACGGATAAAGATGTCTCTGAACAAAAACTTTCGGACAATAATAAAACCGAAGTAAAAGAGGCCGCCACATCATCGTCTGGCGCCAATACTAAAAACGATTCAGCTGCTATAGCCGCAAAAAAGTCACCTTCATCAACAAGTACTAAATCGGTAAAGTCGACTAAGCATACGACCTCAAACACTAGCACTGAAAAACCAGGAAAGGCGTCTAACAAAACAGCAGCTATTGCTATAGCTCTTGCAGCGGTTAGTATTTTCTCTTCTATCGGTCATTATGTGTGGCAACAGCAACAAAACTCTGCGCAGCTGTTATCTATAAAGCAAGAAAACCAACACATAATACAGCAGAGCCAAGAGCAGCTTAAAAATAGCCTAACAGCAGAATTTAATCGTCAGTTACAGCAGCAAAACAGAGTGTCGAGTCAGTCACAGCAAAGTGCGAAACAATCACACCTTGATAGTGATACTCAAATACAGCGGTTAACTGCTCAAATAAGTCAGTTAGAGCTAGAAGTAAGTCAGCGCCAGCCTAATGATTGGTTAATACACGAAGCAGAATATCTTGTTCGTGTAGCCGCTCGCACCATGTGGCTTGAGCGAGATACTAAAGCGGCTATCAACTTATTGCGTGACGCAGACAGTCGACTTAAAGAATTAGACCAGCCTAAATTTTTGCCTGTACGCGCATTAATTAATGAAGATATTGAAAATTTAGCATTAATGCCGACCTTGAAAAATCAAGAGGCTATTTTGACCTTAATGGCACTTAACAAGCAGGTGCCAACGTTATCACTCGCCGGCGTGAATTTAGCTCAAACACTCGAGCAAAGCCAAGAAGATTTCGTATTATCTGATGATATTAATGACTGGCAAGAAAATTTAGCCAAAACGTGGCAAAAATTCCTCAACGATTTTATCACTGTTCGTCGAAGAACAGGCATGGCTGAGCCTTTATTGGCGCCAGATCAACAACAACATTTAAAACAGAACCTCGGCTTAAAAGTACAACTTGCTCAGTGGGCCGCGAGTGAGCAAAAAGAAGACGTTTATCAGCAAACTTTACTTGATATTCAACAATGGTTGAATGAGTTTTTTGATATGAGCTTAGCAGCAAATAAAAGTTTTTATAACTCGATAGAGCAGCTCAAACAACAAACTATTTATTATGATTATCCAAGTGATTTGCGCTCATTAACCGCAATTAAACGTTTGCTGCAAGATACAAAACAAGGAACAAAACCTCAGAGTATCGAACCAAAAAATGAGCTGCCTGATAGCAATGAAACTGAGCCTGCTGAAAATATAACTATTAGCGAAAAGACCGAAAAAATAGCAACACCAGAAAACAGCCCTAAACCAGTAAGTGAAGAAGCGAGCGGAGGTCAGTTATGATCCGTATTATTATCGCCTTTATTATTTTTTTATCTGTAATGGCAATAAGCCCTTTTTTGATTGATGAAAAAGGTTACATTCTTATTGCTATGGGCAATACCACCATTGAATTAACCGTGTTATCGGCCGGTATTATGTTAACTCTGCTATTCATCGCGCTCGTTATTAGCTTAAAACTGATACGTGGAGGTTTAAACTTTAGTTTTGGCACCTGGAATAAACTAGCTTTCGCTGGACAACGTCGCGGTATTGCCAATTTTAATAAAGGTCTTGCTGCTTATATGCTTGAAGATTATAGCCAAGCAGAAGCGTTATTCGCTAAAAGTGCTATTCCATCAAAGCGTAAACAAAGTGCTTACCTACTTGCTGCATCAGCATCAGCAAAATTAGACTTAAACAGTAATACTAACCACTACTTAGCATTACTGGATAAAGAAACGATTAAACTAAAAGATGTGGGTTTAGAAAGTGTCATTGTGAACATTAAACTATTAATGAACCAAGAGAACACTGAAACGTACACTAAAGCACGTACGCTCATTGATGAAAATCACAAGAAGATTGGCCATGACGCGCGTTTGTTAACACTTGAAATTGATTTGTGCATCATTGAGCAGCGCTTTACTCAAGCAATACATTACCTAGCAGCGGCACGTAAAGAAAAAACAATTACCGACGAAACTGTTCAAGCTTGGGAAAGACTAGCCTATTTAGGCAGCTTTAATGACAATATCAAGCAGCATGATAGTAAAACATTACACGATAATTGGAATGGACTAAGCCGAAAGGTTAAACAACGTGAGGCTGTACTGTTAGCTTACTGTAAAGTATTAGCTGAAAATGAAATTACTGAGCCGCTAAATAAGTTATTAGTTCCTCTTTTTAAAAAATCGCCAAGCGTTGAGTTTTTAAAGAAGATTCGTACTTTACCCATTAAGCATGCTGATGAGTTAATCGTGATAGTACAAAAACAGCTACATCAAAATGTCTATAGTGGCAAATGGCTTAGCTGTCTAGGGCATTTAGCTTTGAAAAGTAAGCAATATTCTATGGCAGAAAAAGCCTTCGGTAGCTTGATCAAACTAGAAGGCGAGGAGTATGGTAAGCAATATGATCGTCAAGATTTACAAGCGTTAGCGCATGTTCATAGCCAACAAGGACAATACCAAGCTGCAGATTCTATGTGGTCAAAGGCCAGTACATTATAGCTGGTTTATACCTGTTGCCATTCAAGCTGCTTGTTTCAGAGTGCTTGAGCTATTTCAACTCAAGGCGTTTTGATGAAATAATGGTTATTCCGTTATAAATCAAAGCAACGATGAAGTGAGATTGCTCAAGCGTTTCTTCGATGGGGTTAAAAGCGATTTATGCTGCGTTATTCATTTAACCAAGGGAGTAACCATTGCTTAAAATGAATGCCTTGACCAAGCAATAACCTTTTAAAACCTCAAACTATATCTTGGGGTGCCCCCTCATCGCACTTCTTACATTTCAATAACTGTCCCAACATACTTTGGCGGCCACTCGGTGAAATCACCCAAGGTCGATTAATAAAGGGTGGCTTGTGCCTAACATGTTGAAAGTGAGCGCAAGCAAGTTTTGCGACCCAATGGTGCTCTTCGTCTTGATGGTAACCACAAATCGCTTGTTTCATTCTTAACTCGTTAACTTAGTTACGCATTAGTAATTTGTTATTGTTATTGTTATAAAATCACAGTGAAAGCTATTGTGAGAAAAGCACTTTAAACTCTTTAGCCTTCCCTTCGCCATCCAGGCGAGAAAATTTCATCAGTAAATCCTCTTTACCATCACCATTTAAATCTTCAACCATGACAAGATTTCCATCTTTAGGTAACTGCGTATCATAACTAAGGCTACGTTTGTTAAATGAGCGCTGACGCTTGCTGCTTTTAGTATTTTTTTTGCCTAGGTATATTTTCAGTTCGTCATCATCATCCGACAAGATCAGCTCTTTTAAGCCGTCGCCATTTAAATCTGCCAACTTAACCACCGCACTACCACTTTGTCCTGAGCTTAAACTAAAGGTCAGTTCAACACCTTTTTTTATCGCCGGCTTGGCTGGAAATTTATCTTGTTCACTCATCTTAAAAACGTAAACATCTTGGTCAATGCCCCCCGTTACCAAAGCACCGATAATTTGTGACAGACCAATGTCAAAACCCGCCAGTAAAACCTCTAGTTTGTCATCATTATCAATATCAACAAATTCTAAGCCAGTTAACGTACCTTCTGTATGAATAACGCTGTCAGCCTCTTGCGAATAACTCAACATCCCTTTGTTTTGTTTCCCAAGAAATATTTCATAATCATTCACTTTATCAAGGACACCGGAGGACTTAGTATAGAGCACGATCATGTCAATAATATCATCCGCATTCACATCCCTAAGTTCTGCTAATTTCCGGTATTCTAAATCACTTTGATCGAGTTGCTCACCACTTTCATCACGCTTCTTCCACCAATCAGTTCCGCTGATGGCTTCATTAATCGGTATGTGAACTGCTGTACGAGAAAATTGACTCTGATTTATTTGCGGGTAAGCTACCATTTCCCCATCACCCACCAATAAAATATCTGTTTTTTGGTCCAAATTAACATCACTAAAATATAATTTAGTTTCGGTATAGGTCGCACCTGCTGACAAAACACGAACCTCAGGTTTTATTGGTAATGTTTGCTTAGCAAAACTATTCATTCCCTGGCCAATGAAAATATGTGTTTGAGTAAAATCCGCGATGATAGCATCATCAAAATTGTCATTATTTAAATCTTGGATAAAGTTACCTTTACTCAAAAAGTCCGCTTTTTCTTGCACATACAATGATTTGATACTTGCCAGCTTCTTAAATTTTTCATTTTTATAAAGCGTTAATGAGTCGGCTGAAAGAAAATAAATATTTTGATTACCCCCCTCTAACTCTTCAGGTTTTAGCTCGCTTAAATCAAAGCGATAAAAGTGCTTAGGTACAATAATCTGTTCTGCGACAACATACTGTTTTGTTTCATTGTTTAGCTGATAAATCATTAACCAACGGTTGCTCTTTTCATCAACTGAAAAAGTGACTAACTCTTTACCTTTATTGGGCAGTACATCTGCTGCAATAATTTCTTGAGTGAGCTTATATGGAGAGTTAATAATCACTTCACTGAAATCCACAGTGCTCGATTTGCTCGCTACGGTCGTTAAAGAGGTAGCACAACCAATGGCCGCGACTAAGGAGAAAATAATTTTATTGTTTAACAGCGAGTTTTTTTTCATTAACTGAGATCCATATCGTAAGTTTTAACTATAATTCTGCTAAATGTAGAGTACTAAAAGTTATTAGAGTTCCCTAGCTTGCTCTAAGATATATCACAGACCTAAGTCTCAACGCATTAAAAAAGCTGTTACATAATATGTAACAGCTTTTCATTACTTATATAGCTAGATTAAGGTAACTTTGCTTAATCTAGCTATAGCCAACATAATCTGCTTGTAATTTTTTCGCACTAACGCATAACCGCGTGCTCATCATAAGTTTTCACAGTGCTACTAGCTGTACCCCACGTAGTCCGCTTGCAGTTTTTTCGCCAGCATAGCACTCATCATTGCCCTTAAAGCCGCTGGTTTCACTAGTTTTCGCATATAACCCACATCATAACTTTTAGCCTTTTCTTCAATGCCAGCCTCAGTTGTCGCGGTTATCAATATTGCTGGTAATGAATGATGGCACTGATTACGAATATCTTTAATCAAAGTTAAGCCATCGACTTGTTTACCTTGTGGATCATCACTTTGATAACCAAGCTGGTAGTCAACCAGTAATATATCTATCTCATTACTGTGATTAGCAAATTCGGCAAGGGCTGTTTCCCTGGAATCTGCTGCTAAAATATTACATTGCCAAGCAGATAAGAGTTCTACCATACCACTCAGCACATCAGGATCATTATCGATACATAACACAGTGATATCTTTAAGGGCGACATTAAAACTAGGGCTAGCAATGCTCCTACTCTGCACAACAGCTTGTGCCTGCTCTACATGAACAGAAAATTTACACCCCTGCATAGCTTTTGATTGTAAACTTAGAGTATGGCCCAATAACTGCGCCAAACTTTGCGTGATATTTAGCCCTAAACCTAGCCCCCTACCTGCATGATTATTGGGTGTACTAAGTTGAGTAAATTGTTCAAAAACGAGTACCTGTTTCTCAACTGGAATACCCGGCCCATTGTCTAAAATTTGGATGATAACTTGGCTATTAAAGACTCGCGCACCTAATAAAACTTTACCAGGGCTAGCATATCTAAACGCATTACCCACAAGGTTTTGAATAATACGCCTTAGCAGCTGCCGATCAGATTTAACCCAGATTTTACTTGCTACTAAACGAAACTCTACTGATTGTTCGATAGCAAGAGCCGAAAATTCTTGTGCTAAATCTTCAAATAGATCATTCAGTGCAAACACTCGAATATTAGCTTTGATATTACCACTTTCTAACCGGGCAATTTCAGCCAAATCGGCTAATAAATCATTCGCCGCTTTAAGAGATCTATCGATATTATCTACCTGCCTTTTCTGCACAGTCGTCAAATTGCTTTGCTCTGATAATGCTGAGGTGAATAATCTCGCAGCTTCAAGCGGCTGCATTAAATCGTGGCTACAAGCATTTAAATACTGACTTTTTTTCAAATGCGCTTGCTCTGCTTTTTCATGTGCTTTCGCCAGCGCTTCATTAGTTTTAGCTAACGTTAGCGTACGCTCATAAACACGAGTCTCAAGATCAAGGTTTGCTTCTTTAAGTACTTGCTCAGCTTGTCGGTAGGCTGTGATATCAGAGAACAGCATAACAAACCCGCCACCGGGTAGCGGGTTTCCTTCTATACGGATAGTTTGGCCACTCGCTTGTTGCCGTTCTGAACTATGTGGACTACCTTTGCGTAAAAAGTCTAGACGACGCTCTACTTGTGACTCAATATCGCCAGAGCCGCATAGTCCTCGTTTAACATTATGTCGGATGAGTGCCGATATCGGGCTCCCCATATATACCAACTCTGATGGATATTCGAATAAGTCTAAATATTTCTTATTCCAGGCCACTAAACGCAACTCATCATCAACAATAGAAATCCCCTCACTGGCATTTTCAATTGCACTTTGTAGTAAGTTTTGAGAGAACTCTTGTCGCTGACTCGAGGCATCTTCAACCAGTACAGCTAACTCATCAAGGGCAATATCTCGGCCATCTAATGCAGAAGACAACACTAATCGTGCTGATGATGAACCCATGACTGTCGCCAAAGTATTTTCAGTATGTTGAAGTAATTGTTGATTATAAATAACATTGCCTAGCGCCTTTTTATCATGAGACGATAAAAAGTAATTAAAATTAATCTGCGCCTTTTTTACACCAACAAACCTTGACGCTAATAGCTCTAATTCTCTTACATCAAGTTGCCTTTTTTTCTCTACTTTTAACCGTTTGGGTGACTGCCACTCTAAAAATAATGACGCTTGCACCCTCTCTTGTACGCTTTGTCGGCTTATTTGCGACAAGGCCCACATTACAATAATGTTAGCACCTAAGCTAAACAGAGTAGCCGTAGTTTTAACAGGTAAGAAGCCTTCAGCAAACGGGGAAGCATACAAACCAAATTGTGGGAGAAAGTTCAGAGTAAGCCACAGAATAAAGCCAACCAATATACCGCCATATACCCCAACTAAAGTAGCTCGGCGCCAATAAAAGGCAGCAATAAGCGCTGGTGTTAACTGCGCAAAAGCACCAAAGGCCACTTCTCCTAATGAAGACAGTGTATCCGGCGAGGCCATGAGAAAAACCCCATACCCCAACATGATGACAAATAATGCCAGCAATTTTCGAATATTGAGTAGTCGTTTACGGAAATTATCATAGTCTGTTTGTGCGACTTTTTGACGACGATATAGCAGTGGAAATACAATTTCATTACTGAGCATGGTACTTAAGGCAATAGCAGAAATAATAACCATAGAGCTTGCTGCAGATACAGCACCTAAAAAGGCAAATAAGGTTAACCACGTTTGTTGGGTAACATCAGGTAAAAATAGTACATAAGTATCTGAAGGTACTGTATTACCCAATAACATTTGCCCCGCTAAACCCAGCGGTGCAGCAAAAAAAGCAAAAACGAGTAAGTACAGAGGAAAAACTCGACGGCTAAGCCAAGTATCTTTTTGATCTTTAAGCTCAACGACCATCACTTGAAATTGTCTAGGCAGTGATAAAAAAGCCGCCATAACAATAACCAACATGGCAATCATCGACGTTACGTTATCTACAGTAAATTGTTGCTCAAGTAAAACATTTGCATCGGCCTGTTGCCAAATATCGGCGGGTGAATCATACAAAACAAAACAAACAAAAATACCAACAGCTAAAAAGGCAAATAGCTTCACTAAAGACTCAAAGGCAATTGCCAACATTACCCCAGGGTGACGTTCAGTAACATCTATGTGCCTAATACCAAATAATACCGTAAATACAGCTAAGACTAGGCTCACCACTAAACCTATATGCCAGCTATTTAAGCTTTGATCTTGTTGTAGTTGCTGAAATGAATACACCATAGCTTTAAGCTGCAGTGCTATATAAGGCATAGTACCGACCAACGCCACTATAGTGACCATTATGGCAAGATTGTGTGACTTACCAAATCGGGCCGCCAGCAAATCGGCAATAGAGGTTAAATGAAGCTTTAAACTTACGCGAATTATGCGCTGAATGAACGGCCAAGCAAAAACAAAAAGTAAGATTGGACCTAAGTAAATCGGAACATGAGAAAGTAAATTTGTCGAAGCCTGCCCTGTTGTGCCTAAAAAACTCCAAGAGGTACAATAAACACCAAGCGTGAGTGCATAAATAATGCCCTGACTTTTTTTCGCCAACTGATGTCTGTATTTGTCACCAAGAAAGGCGATCAAAAATAACAAGCCAATATAGGCCAAACTTAATAGCACTAATTGCCAATTAGGAAACATAAATACTCACAACTATTATTTTTATAAGAAAACGTCTAAATGCTTATATCAATATACCTAAGGTACCTAACAATACAAAGATTATAGTGAAATTATTTGCTAGAATAGAGCGAAACCAAGGGGTGCGCTGTCATTTAGCTTTTTAAAGTGACTTGCCGCTGAGATACATACTCTTTGAACCTGGGCAGTAAATTATTTTAAGTAATTTTCTGGCATAGGGATGGTTACAGATAAAATCAATACCAAGGTTAATTGGTATAATATTCATCAACTTACCTCCCTCGCACACGCCCCTACTTTTATTTATTTTTGATGAGATTTTATGACGTTCTCCAAGTCTGCTATTTGTTTAGCTATCACTGCCAGTTCTTTTAATGTTACCGCTTTAGCACAAGATCAAGCGAGTAATGATACTAACAATGTTGAAATCATCACGGTAACGAGTGATTTTCGTCAGCAAAGTCTACAAAATGCGCCAACATCAATGTCGGTTTTAACGGATATTGAAATTAAGCAACGTAATGCAAAACATCTTGAAGAATTAATTGCTGTTAGCCCTAATGTTAACTTTGCTAGTGGCTCACAACGAGCACGTTATTATCAAATTCGTGGTATTGGTGAGCGTAGCCAGTTTCAAGAGCCGATCAACCCATCAGTTGGTGTAATTATTGATGAGATAGATTTTACTGGTATCGGTAGTGTTGCTTCATTATTTGATGTAAAACAAGCCGAAATCTTCCGTGGCCCACAAGGTACACGTTTTGGTGCAAATGCTATTGCCGGCATGATCAATATTACTACTAACGAACCAACCGATGATTTTGAAGGTGCTGTGCAACTGGGTGTTGGTAACTATAATACTTACGATATGGGTGTTGCCTTATCTGGTCCCGCCACCGATTCGGTAAAGTATCGCTTAGCTGTTAATCAAAGCAACAGCGATGGTTATATGGAAAATGTCTATTTACAGCGTGAAGATACTAACAACCGTGATGAATTAACTATTCGCGGTAAATTAGCGATTGAAGCGAGTAACGACCTGACTATTGACCTTGCAGGCTATTATTTTGATTTTGATAATGGTTACGATGCATACTCGCTAGATAATACTAGAGAGACCTATTCTGATGAACCGGGATTTGATCAACAAGAAACGGCCGCTTTCTCAGCAAAATTTACTTACCAAGGTTTTGATAGTGCAACAATACTAGCAATCGTCAGTAATGCCGACTCTGACTTAGCCTATGGATATGATGAAGATTGGGCTTATGCGGGTATATCTGATCCTGATGTTATCGAAAACCCTGACTATGCTTACTGGGAATACACCTCCACCGATCATTATTACCGCGAGAAAGCAGTGCTTACTACTGAGTTACGTGCGATATCAAATCAGGGTCAAGAGATCCTTAATGGTAGTACCGCTTGGCTTGCTGGTATTTTCTATAAACAAGACGATGAAGATCTTTTACGAGAATACACTTATGCCGATGGTGATTTCACTTCTTCTAACGACAGCAAAAGTATCGCTATTTATGGACAATTAGATAGTCATTTAGCTGAAAAATGGTCATTAATTTCAGGTTTACGCATAGAAAACCGTACCGCCGATTATAACAATTCAGATCTTTTCAATGACAGTATCGACGATACTATGGTTGGTGGTAAGTTAGTACTGAGCTACCAACAAAGTGAAGATAGCTTGTGGTATGCCTCAATCAACCGCGGTTATAAGGCCGGTGGTAATAATACCGATGGTACTTTACCGGATGAGTTACGTACTTTTGAACCTGAGTATTTGATGAACTATGAGTTAGGCTATAAAGTTTCCTTATTAAACAATAATGCTTATATCCGTAGCTCTGTGTTTTATATGGATCGCACCGATATGCAAGTGAAAAGCTCCAGCACTATTGTTCGTGAAGATGGTAGCGCAGAGTTTATTAGCTATTTAGGTAATGCTACCTCTGGTAGTAACTATGGTGCGGAAATCGAGTCAGCTTGGTACATCAATGACGTTGTAAATATATACGGTTCAGTAGGTTTACTTAACACTGAATTTGATCAGTTTATTGATAAGGATGGCAACTCACTTACCGGTGAAGAGCAAGCACATGCGCCAAATTTTCAATTTAATATCGGTATAAATTACCAACCAACAGATGAATGGCTATTTAATATCTCAGTTGACGGCAAAGATGAGTTTTATTTCTCTGATACTCGTTATTATGAATATGAAGATGGTATTTATAGTCCAATTCCTGAAGAAGATATTACTTCAGAAGCCGTGGTTTTATTAAATGCTTCTATCAGTTATTTACAAGATAATTGGCAGCTCAAAGTATGGGGTCGTAATTTAGCTAATGAAGAGTATGCTAACCGTGGTTTTTATTTTGGTAATGATCCGCGTGATGGTTATGCGCCAAAACAATATACTCAGTTATCTGAGCCGTTAGTCTTTGGTGCTAGCTTAGATTATCAATTTTAAGTAAGACTAAATGTAGTTAGCAAGAGTTATCACTCTTGCTAATTTTTTATAAGGTACTCCATGAAAATTTCTATCGAATTAAGCTTGTATCCCTTAGCTGAAGAACAATACAAAACAGAAATTTGGGCATTCATCAAACGCCTAAGATCTGTAGCTGGTTTAAACGTGGTAACAAATGGCATGAGCACACAAGTGTTTGGCGATTATGACCTTGCGGTTAGCCATGTGATGGCTGAGATTAAACACGTACATCAAAATACTGGCGCAGCAGTTTTTGTTTGTAAATTTATTAATGGTGATCGTTCACAAGTAGAAGCAGAAATTTAATGACTGAAGTTTTAGCCAGTGTGACAACCTACTTCCAACAACTGCCTTGGCTTGAACTCATTGCCATGCTGCTATCACTTGCCTACGTCATTTTAGCCGCGAAAGGCTCTTTATGGTGCTGGCCCGCTGCCTTTATTAGTACGGCGTTATACACGTACATTTTTTATGATGTGTTGCTGTTAATGGACAGTGCATTAAACACTTATTACTTACTCATGGCTCTGTATGGTTACTGGCAATGGTCTAAACATACAGACAATAGTGTAAATAAAAAGGTTGAGTTAACAATCGTTAGTTGGGGGCTAAGTTGGCACGTAAAAGCCTGCCTGGCTTTAGCAATAGTAGCCTCGGCTTTAGGCTATGTGATGGCTAACTATACTCCTGCCGACTTTCCTTATTTAGATACCTTCACCACTGTTTACGCAGTCTTTGCTACCTATTTAGTTACCCAAAAAGTCCTAGAAAACTGGCTTTACTGGATTGTTATCGATATTGTATCGATCTATTTATATATAGAAAAAGACCTAGTACCGACGACAGTGTTGTTTATTATATTTGTTATTGTTGCCTGTTACGGTTATGTCAAATGGCTGAAACTCTATAAGAAGTCTGTAATCAATTTACAGCCTGCAACTACCAGCTAGGGCTATATTTGTTTTATGTCTATTCCTATTGATGTAATGAACTCTCTGAAATCTCTGCCTTTTTTTAGCGAGATTCAAGCCATAAGTTTATTAGCTAATGGCTTGAGCCAAACAGCTCTTAAGGTTACCACGCCTACACAGGTGTTTTTTGCCAAAAAACTTAGTAAAGAAACTGCGTGTACGGAAATATCTTGTGCACTGCTTTGTGCGGGTTTAAATACCAAAGATGTGTCAGAACAAGGCACTAATCAACAATTAAGTCCGCAGGTCATTTATCATGACCAACACTGGTTAGTGACTGCCTTTATAAGCGGACTAGCGCTTGTTGATGCAAACCTAAACAATGATAGAAAAATGTCAATCGCACTTAGCCTGATGGTAGAGTTACACCAATTCCCTCAGGAACTTGCTAAGCATACTATTCCTTTACTAGATACAACGCGTTCGGTTAAGCGTTTATTGACTAAACCAGCTCCCTTCCTGATATCACAAGGTAATTCCTTAGACAAGGTGACTAAGTCACTATCAGCTAGTATTAACAGTCTAATTTCGGATTCAACGAGCTCTCACGTAATTTGTCACGGTGACTTGAACTTAACAAATATCTTGATAGATGATGGCCAAAGGCCCTGGTTAATAGATTTTGAATGTGCCCATGTAGCGCCAGAAGAATTCGACTTAGCCATGTTTATCGCTGTCAACAATATTGCTAACCAACATATCACTAAAATAGTGGCTGAATATATGAATTTAGTTCCCAGTTATCGACCAAATGGGGGCTTACTAAACTACTATATTCTTTATAGTCTTTATATAAATGGCTTATGGTATTTTGATAATATAAATCCACTTGAGCCTGACAATGCAATGTATGCATTGGGTATTGAGCAATGGTCCACATTCGACAACTTTGCTAATGAACATGACATTGCTGTTCCAAAATTAATGTCGATAATCAATGGCCGTGTGGGTAATAGAAGATAGCGCTAATATCGAATCTACTGAACGCTCAGTTTCTATCTATCTCTGATTAACATACACAAAATAAATAATTTACCAGACACAAAAAAGCCGCTTTACTAAATAGTAAAACGGCTTTTTAAATTCTGATTCTGTGTTCACTTCTTAATCTTTTTACTTCCCTTCTCTTATTAAAGGAAAGGATAGTAAAAGTCAGAAATCACTAAACCTGTAGTTATAACTAGTCACTAAAGTAACAAGTTATTAAGCTTTCTTGCTAGTCGCTTGGATAACGCGTAATTGCGCTTCCGCACGAGCTAATTCAGCAGAAACAGCTGCATAGTCAACATCTACGCCATTGGCGTTTATGCTTGCTTCTGCACGTTGTTTCGCTTCAAGAGCTGCTTGCTCATCCAAGTCCGCAGCACGTGTAGCAACATCTGCTAATACGATAACGTTATTTGGTTGAACTTCTAACATACCACCAGAAAGATAGATTACTTCTTCAGTACCATCGTCCTTGGTGATTAATGCCATACCAGGTTTTAGTGAGGTCAGTAAAGGTGCGTGACCAGGCATAATGCCTAACTCACCTTCACTACCTGTGATCTGTAATGATTTAATGCTACCAGAAAATAAGCTTTCTTCTGCACTTACTACATTAAGATTAACAGTTAATAATGCCATTTGACTCGACCTCTATTACTGTAAGCACTTACGAAAAGCATAAGTGCTTACAAGTTGATTACATCTTAGCAGCTTTCTCGATAGCTTCTTCGATACCACCAACCATGTAGAACGCTTGCTCAGGCATATCATCGTATTCACCAGCTAAAATGCCTTTAAAGCCAGCAATGGTGTCTTTTAATGATACATATTTACCTGGCGAACCAGTAAATACTTCAGCAACGAAGAACGGTTGAGATAAGTAACGCTGTATTTTACGTGCACGGAATACAGTTTGCTTATCTTCTTCAGATAACTCATCCATACCTAAGATGGCGATGATATCTT